>MDTG01161602.1_pt1 | contig 10062 bp, 9 predicted proteins | sample 811421 | NCBI WGS metagenome assembly MDTG01 (sample SAMN05326645, study PRJNA326480) | marine metagenome | isolation source: seawater | place: Pacific Ocean: South East | collected 2011 | reverse complement strand
TAATTATTGGAAAAGGTTCATCAGGACTAAGATTTAAACAAAAGTTAAAAAAAAAATATGAAATTTTAAATTTATCATCAAAAAAATTTAATAAAAATTCATTAAAAAATAGAATATTTGATCTTATAATAATAAGTTCACCTTCAAGCTTTCATATTAAACATTTAATAATATGTAAAAATTATTCTGATAATTTTTTAATAGATAAGCCTTTAACAGATAAATTATCCAAATTAAAACACATAAAAAATTTTGAAAAAAAAAGGATCTTTGTAAATTATAATTTAAGGGAAATAAATTTAATTAAAAAATATAAAATATTTATTAATAAAATAACAAATAAAGGAAAATTACAATTTTGTAATGTGTATTGTGGCTCGAATGTCACTTATTGGAGAAAAAAAAATTATAAAAATTCAGTGTCACTTTCTAGAAAATTAGGTGGAGGAGCTATCTTAGAATTATCTCATGAGCTAGATTTGATTTATAAGTTTTTTGGTGAACCAAGTAAAGTAATTTCTATTAAAAAAAAACTATCAAAGAAAACTAATAATGTTGAGGATATTTTTATATCTCAAATGTATTTTAAAAAAATAAATTTATTATTAACTTTAAATTTAAATTTTTTAGATAACAATAATAAAAGATATTTTGAATTAAATTATGCTAATTATAATTTTAAGTTGGATTTAATTAATCACAAATTGCTAATTATAAACAAAAACAAGAAAAAAATAATAAAATTTATAAATAATTTAAATGATACTTATTTTATTATTCCAGATAAAATTTTAAATAAAAATTATTCAAAACTTTGTTCTCTTGACGAGTCTAAAAAAATATCAAAATTTATTTTAAAAATTAAAAATAATTCAATTAATTTTTAGTATTTTATATATGAAAAAGAAAACCTTGTATATTTTAATGGAAAACCAAGTAAGAGAATTAAATACTTATATGCTAATCTCCATTCTTGCTGCTCATAAAGGATATAGAATTTATATAGGAACACATTATTCAATAATTAAATTACTAAAATTAAAAAAAAGTATTGGTGGTATATTTATCAACAAAGGAAGTTCTGTAAAATATTTAAGCAAATTTATAAAAAAAAAATGCGATAAGTTAGTAATTATAGACCAAGAAATATCGCCAGGATACTCAAATTTATTTTATGATTTTAGTGTACCTGCTAGACATTATGAAGATACTTTATTATTTGTTGATAGATATTATTGCGTAAATGATATAGTAAGGAAAATAGCACAAAAAACTTTATTAAAAGAAAATAAAAAATTAAAAATTGTTTCAGTTGGTTGGCCTAGGTTCGATATTATGAACCACGATTATCAGAATATTTTTATCAACCAGATTAAAAAATTAAATAAAAAATATTCAAACTTTATTCTATTTAATTCAGATTTTGGGTTAGTTTCTAAAAAAGATATCGAAATATTTGATGGTACAAATATTTTCCGAAAAGCTGATAAAAAATTTATTAAAAAAAATAATAAAATTAAAAAAAATTTTAGAGATCATGCGATTAAAGATTTTAATAGATTTAAAATTTTCTTATTAAACATTGCAAATAAAATTGGCAATAAGAAAATTGTTATAAGACCTCATCCCGCAGAAAGTATATCTGAGTGGAAAAAAATAGTTAGAATCTCAAAAAATATTTTTTTAGAAAAACCGAGTTATGATGTTTCAGCTGCTATTTTTGCAGCGGATTATGTCGTTCATAGAGGATGCACAACTGGCTACCAATCACTTGTTGCTCATAAAAAACCTGCATATATTAATCTATTAAATGATAAAAAACCTTATCATTTCAGACCTACCTTATTAGAATTGTCAAAAAACATTAAAAATGAAAATGAATTTTTAAAATGGTTAAAAAAAGACGGAACTAATCATTCAAAAATAAATTATAATAAATTAAATAAAATATTAAATATCCAAAAAAAACTATCTTCACAAAGAATAGTAGATGATTTTGACAATTTGAAAATTAAATATGAATTAAATCACAGTCCATTTCAACTTTATACTGATTTTGAGGTGAAGTATGAATATTATAAAAATAAAATTTATGATATTTTTGTAAAGTTTGGAATTAAAAAAGAAAGAAACTTTTCTACTAAATATAAAAATCCGAAAATTTTAAAAGATTTCGATTTAAATAATATAAAAAAAATTTTGAATAAATTATTAAAATTAAAAATATTTATTAATCAAAAATCAAAAATCAGGGTAAGAAAAATTTCAGATACTCTGTTTGAAATTGACAAAATTTGATTTAGTTACATCAAACTTGGACTACTAGGTAAATTTATTAACCTTTTTTCAAGGAAGTTAGAATTTTTAAGGTTCATTGCCGGATATTTAGATAGATAACTTATTTTTTTCATTAACTTCCAAACAGGTCGTGCTGCAATTCTTTTATTATTTAGATCTCTTATAATTTTGTTTCTGAGTTTTAAAGTTGATTTCTCCAAATAAATTGTATTTAACCAATAGTTACATTTTTTTCCATTTATTGGAGTTATGAGTTTGAATTTATTTTCATTTTTGAAATTATTTTTATAATAGTAAAAAAGTTTCTTTTTTTTGTTTAATATAGATTTTATTTTTTTGATTTGAGATATACCAATACTAGCGTTTAAACCAGGCATTCTAAAATTGAAGCCCAGGTTATAATAGTCATAAGTCCAATTGTTATTTTTTTTTCTGGATATTGTGCATAAGGAATATGCCTTTTTATAAAGTCTTTTATCTTTTAAAATAATCGCACCACCAGCACCAGTAGTTAAAATTTTATTTCCATTAAAACTTAGAACTCCTATATCCCCAAATGTTCCAAGATGTTTTTTTTTATAAAAACTTCCTAAAGCTTCACTTGCATCTTCAATAATTTTTAAATTATATTTTTTTTTTAATTTTAATAATTTTTCAATTTTAGATGAATTACCAAATATATGAGTTGGTATAATTGCTGTTACTTTTTTTTTTGTTTTTTTATTAATTAAATATTTTTTTTTAATAAAATTTTTTTTTAAATAATTTTCTAATTTATCATAATCAATTCCCAAATCGTTCAAATTTGCGTCAACGAAATGTGGCGTAAAGTTATTATATAATATTGCATTTGAACTTGCTATGTAGTTAAGGTTAGGTACTAAAATTTCACTGTCGGCTGGAAGATCCAAGGATTTTATAGCTATCTGTAATGCAGCAGTACCATTGATAGTTGCAATTGCAAACTTAGCTTTTGTTAGTTTGCATATCTCTTTTTCAAACTCATTCACTATTTTGCTTGCGGTAGATACAAATGTACTTTCAATACATTTAATTAAATTTTTTTTATCCAAACTATCAAAACTAGGTTCATGAAGGGGTATTCTTTTTTTAGAACTTAAATTTTTTATTACTTTAGATAATTTTTGTGAAATAATGTGCATGGTCATTTATTAAATTTATTTTTTAAAATAAATTTTACAATCTTTAAATCTAATTCAGAATCAATATCAAATGACTTTTCAGGTTTCATCTTAAATAAACCTGTGTATTTGTTTATTAAATTTACTGATTTAATTAAATTTTCTCTTTTCCAAATATAAATTGATGCGTTTAAATCAAATACTTTAGGTGATTGTTGTCTGGAGTGAATTTTTCTTTTATTTTTACATACAATCTTAACATTATTTTTTTTAATTATAACTTGATTAAAAAATGGATTTTTTTTTGCAATAGAACCGCTAACAATATTTTTATATTTTGATTTGAAAAAAAAATTTATAGCATTTGAAATATCACTTAAATTTCTAAGTGGTGAAGTAACATCTAAATCAACAATTGTATCAAAATTACACTGATATTGTTTTTCTGTTTCAAGAAGAGAATCTTTAATTACATCAATTTTAGAAATGTTATCACCTGAAAGCCTCTTTTTTCTTTGGAGAAAAAAAACATTTTGATTATTTGCAATTTTTTTAACAAAATTAGAATCTGAGTTTACTGTTATTGTATTAAATAATTTACTTTTTAAAGCCTGTTTAAGCGTAATTAAAAATAATGGTTGATTATTGATTAGTTTTATATTTTTATTTTTAAGTCCTTTTGATCCTTTTCTTACACAAATTGTGCACAAAATTTTTTTGCTCATTAATGTATTAAATATTATAACTATTATTTGTATATTTAGTTAAGTTTTCTTTATTACTAAACCATTTAATTGTTTTAATTAAACCATCTTCTAGATTGTAAGTATTATTCCATTTAATTAATTTTTTAATTTTTGTATTATTACATCTGAGTCTATTTACTTCACTTCCTTTCGGTCTTAATCTTTTCTTTTCTACATTTATTTTTGCATTTTTAGTGGTAATAGAATTTATTTTGATTATTAATTCTTTAATAGAAATTTCTTTTCCACTTCCTACATTTAAAATCTGACCTATACATTTATTTGACTCATGAATTTTGTAGTATGCATTACATAAATCATGCACGTAAGTAAAATCCCTAGTTGTATTAATGTTCCCAATTTTTATTTTTTTTTTATTTAATATTTGAGAAATTATAGTTGGTATAACTGCCCTAAAAGATTGTCTTGGCCCAAATGTATTAAAAGGTCTTATAATTTTTACCGGTGAATTAAATGATAAATTATAACTTAATGCTAATTGATCAGCTGCAATTTTGCTTGCAGCGTAGGGTGATTGAGCATTCACGATATCATTTTCAGACAATTTGTGTTTATAAGCTGTTCCATATACTTCACTTGTAGATGTAATAATTATATTTTTTATGTTGTAATTTTTAGCAGCTTCTAAAACATTATAAGTTCCTTCAACATTAGTTTTAATATAGGCGGAGGGTGAAACATAAGAATAAGGTATTCCAATTAAAGCGGCTAAATGTATTACCGATTTACAACCCTTCATAGCTTTGTAAACTGAGTCGTAATCTCTTATATCTCCAAGTATAAACTTTATTCTTTTTTTATATGGACTTTCTTCAAGCCATCCATAATTATTATGTATATTGTATCTATCAAATGAGTAAACGTTAAAATTCTTTTTAGCAAAAAATTCTGCAAGATGGGATCCAATAAAGCCATTTGCTCCTGTTATTAGAATATTGCTTCTGTTAGATCTCATAAGCGAATATTTATATTCTCTGACATGACATAAATCAAACAATATTAAGCTTTAAAAATGATATTGTATTATAGTTTGTAATAATTACTTTTTAAATTAAATAGAGATAAAAAATTAAAATTAATCATTAAGATAAATAATTTAAATGAATAGAAATAAATTTACAGTTGTTATAGTCACTTATAACAGACCAAAAGAATTGTTAATTTCATTAAATTCAGTAATTAATCAAAAATTTCGTGCATCAGAAATAATAATAATAAATAATCATAAAAAAAAAATTACTAAAGCTATTTTAGGAACAAGCTTAAAAAGAATAAAGATTATAAATTCGAAAAAAAACTTATTCAGCGCTAAAGGTAGAAATTTAGGAGGATATAAATCAAAATTCGAATATTTGGCTTTCCTAGATGATGATGATCAATGGAGTAATAAATATTTACTTGAAGCAAACAAAATAATTAATAATAAAAACCCTGATGCAATTTTGACAAATGTTTATAAATCTAAATCTAAAAATAAAATTTTTAAAAAAATAAAAAATCTAAATATTCAAGAATGCTTTATAAGAAATCCTGGATGTATGGGATCTAATTTAATTGTTAAAAAAGAGAAATTTATTAAAATTAACGGATTTAATCAATATTATATACCCGCAGAGGACAGAGAATTCTTGATAAGAATGCTTTTGAATAAATTTAAAATATCAGTTTCAAAATCTAAAATTTTTTATAACGAGGAAAATCCAAAATCTATTACGAAAAATCTATCATTAACCCTTAACGGACACACAAACTTGATGTTGAAATATAAAAGTTATATCAATTTAAAAAATAAAATGTTTATTTATTTTAAATTAAATAAATTTAAATTTTTGTTAGAAAAAAACTTTCTACGAAAAACTTTTTATCTGCTTAAGTCGATTTTTTTTTATATTTTGTGTGGAGTAATAAAATGATAGAGATAAATAAAAAATATTTTTAGAGAATTTGTTAGATCTTATAAAAATTAAAATGAAAAATAAAATTATCTTAACTATTAAAAATATTTATCAAATTCAATCAAGAAGAAGAAAAATACAATCTCAACTACTAATTTTATTTTCTTTATTAAATGGATTATTAGAGTCTGTATCAATTGGACTTGTTCTTGTTTATGGAAATATAATTTTATTTCCTGAAAAATTAAAAATAATTTCTGACAAGTTTTCTGATATTATTGATCTAAATTTTTTAATATATAGTGAAAATTTTTTATTTAATTTAACGATATTTTTTGTTTTTATAGTTATTATTAGTGCAGTTCTCAGAATATTATTTGGTTACTTTCAAGCTAAAGTTGTAAATGGTTTTTTTTACGATTTAAATAACTTGTTTTACAACAGTGTTTTAAAAAAAAAATATAAAGACCTAGCTGAGTACAATCCAAATGAAATTTTGGCAATTCTTGGAAAATTGAATACTATAATTTATTCTTTCACAAGTATAATTTCTTTAGTTTCAAGTGTAGTAATTTTTATTTTTATCTTTGGAGCAATATCATTAATTAATTTTAAATTAATTTTGCTCTCTTCTTTTTGTTTAATATTATTTTATTTTAGTGTAATAAAATTTACTTCAAATAAAGTTAATGAAATAAGCAAAACTGAATCTTTTTTTCAAGGAAAAGCTTTAGAATTAGTAAATATATCTATTAAGAGTTTTAAAGATTTAATTCTTCATGACAGCAAAAAATACTTTGTAAAAAAATTCTCAAAAATTATTAAAAAAGTTTGCAATATAAGGGTTGTCTCTTTTGTAATTGCAGATGCACCAAGAAATATAATTGTTCCTGCAATTTTAGTAATTCTGATAATTTTTACATTTAATTATTCTAAAAATAATGATTTGACCATTTTGTTACCAGAGATTGCGGCATTGATTTTTGCAATTCAAAGAATAATACCAATTATAAATGCAATTTTTAATTCTATAATCGCAATTGCATCAGCTTATCAAACAAATGAAGATGTTTTTATATTTATTAAAAAAAATGAAATTAAAAAGTTAGAATTTGAAACCTATGATAATAAAAATATTGAAAATAAATTAAAATTTTTAAAATCAATTGAAATTAAAAACTTAAGTTTTGAATATGAAAAAAATAAAAATATTTTATCTTCTCTAAGTTTAAAAATTAACAAAGGTGAAAAAATTGCAATTACAGGTTCAAATGGATCTGGAAAAAGTACATTAATTAATATTTTAATGGGGTTCTATGAAGATTATTTAGGCTCTATTTACATTGACGAAGGCAAGCTTAATGAAAAAAATTTAAAAAATTGGCAATCAAAAATTTCATACGTACCTCAAAAACTATTTTTATTTGATGATACAATTAAGAATAATATAACACTTGGTCAAGATATTGAATATTTTAATGAAGATAAATTTAAAAAAGCAACAATGATTTCGACTGTGAATGATTTTGTTGAAAACCTTGATGAAAAATATGATACCTTTGTAAAAGATGAAGGAACTAGATTCTCAGGTGGACAAATTCAAAAAATAAGTTTAGCTAGAGCGATATATTTTTCTAATGATATATTAATTTTAGATGAATTTACAAATCAAATTGACAAGGAGTCAGAACTAAAAATTATTAAAGAATTATTTTTAGAATTTAAAAATTCAACTATTATTTTGGTTACTCACAATGAAGAAATTAAAAAACTATGTAGAGAGATAAATCTGAGCAAAATATAATTACTTAATATTTTAAATTATGCCTAACCCTAGTAAAGAGCTTTTCTACCTATCAGTTTATAAAATTTTAAATAAAAAAAAATACAATAAAACTCTCGATGTAGGCTGTGGACATTTGCATTTGTATCATAATATTAGCACAGAAGAGTATTATGGAATAGATATTCTTGATTATAATTTAAAAATGGAAAAAAATGTTTTTTACAAAAAAATAAATTTTAATGATTATGAAACTGAAAATAAATTTGATTTAATTGTAATTCATAATACAATTAATTATAATGGAGATTATGATGTAAATGAATTTGAACAACATCTTAAAAAGTTCAATTCATTGTTAAATGAAAATGGTTATTTATCTTTTAACTTTGGACATTTAAATAAAGATGTGCACAAAAAAATAAATCAAATTATAATTAAAGAACATTTAAAATTTGGTTTTGAAATAGTTGAGAGTTTCAAATATGGTTTATTTCATTTTGCAGTAAATAATATATTTTACAAAATTATTTTAGGAATAATTAAAGTTTTTCCTATTTTGGATAGAAATCACATTGGACAAAAATTTAAGTACTTTTTGCTAAAAAAAACTAAAACCTAATAGTTATTTGATGAAGATAATATTTGATATTGGTTGTAATGAGGGTCAAAACTTAGAATATTTTTTAAAAAAAGCTGACTATGTAGTTGGAATCGAAGCAAACCCTTTCTTAATAAAAAATATTAAAAAAAAATTTCAAAAAGATCTAAGAAAAAAAAAACTTTTTTTGGAAAATATTGCTTTATCTAACAAGATTAGTAGTACTATTTTTTATATTAATAAAAAAAAAAATTATTTAAGCCAATTAGAAAAACCTAAAAACATTTCAGAATTTAGAAAAATAAACATAGAAACAAAATTAACGAGCCAAATTATAAAAAAATACTTAAAAAAATTAAAATTAAAAAATATTGAATTTATTAAAATTGATGTTGAGACATCATCAGAAAAAGTTTTTGAGGATTTATTAAATAATAAAGTTATACCAAAATTTTTAACTATAGAGGCTCAGAGCCCTAAAGTTTTAGAGCTAATTTTAAAATCCCCTTATAAATCATTTAAATTTCTAAATGGAAAGGATATTGGAACAAAATTAAAAAAATTAAAAATACTTGATAAGAAAAATGAGAAAATTCAATTTAATTTTAAGATTCATTCCGCAGGTCCTTACGGTACAGATATACCAGGTAGATATTATGACAAAACTTCATTAGTAAATTTTTTCATAAATAATGGTTTTGGATGGAAAGATGTGAATTGTTATATAAATCATTCCGCAAAATATGATGAAATTGAATATAATACTGATATACACAATCAAGGATATAGATATCATCTAAAAAAATTAATCACCAAATTTATAAGAGTATTTGTAGATAAATTTATAAAATATGAGCAGTAAAATTTACCACTCTAAAATAAATTTAAGTTTGAAAAATATAAAAAATATTATTAAACTTTTTTTTAAAAAAAAAACGCCTATAAGAATTTTTCATAATTTATTCTTACAAAATATTGAAACTAAAGGTGTCACAGTTGATTTGGGAAGTGGAAAACATAGTTCTTATTTAAATTATATTAATACAAAACATCATAAGATTTATTTTGCTGACAAAATTTATGATAATAGAGAAAATTTACTCAATATTGACTTAGAAAAAAAATTAAATATTCCAGATAACAAATTTGATACTGTTTTGTTATTTAATGTTTTAGAGCACATAGAAAATTACAAAAATTTGATCTTTGAAATTTCTAGAATCACCAAAAAAAATGGCAATATAGAAATTTTTGTTCCTTTCATGCACAGATATCACGAGGATCCAAAAGATTATATAAGACCTACTCATAAATATCTTGAAAAAATAATTTCGGATAGTGGTTTAAAAGTTGAAAAATTAGTTTTAATAGGTGTAGGACCTTTATCTGTAACATCAGAAATAATATTAAAATATTTAAAATTAAACATATTAAAAATTCCTGCATTTTTTATACTCATTTTATTAGACAAAATAATTAAGTATTTTTCTAAGGATTATAATGATTTTTATTTAGGAGTGCATTGTAGCTGTAAAAAATAAGTGATTAAGAAACTTTATTATATTTCCGAAATTTT
>MDTG01133756.1_pt1 | contig 10062 bp, 6 predicted proteins | sample 811421 | NCBI WGS metagenome assembly MDTG01 (sample SAMN05326645, study PRJNA326480) | marine metagenome | isolation source: seawater | place: Pacific Ocean: South East | collected 2011 | reverse complement strand
GATCGCGATTGGTGGCGCGAGTATGACACATTTGTAAGCGCCTCTGAATATGAAAATGGACTCTTCAATCCGATATCACTCGAAGATTCTCGTGGTGTAGATGATTTGATTCGAGTTGGAAACGAGAATTCCAATTTCGGCATACTGCGAACATTTATGGTTGCGGGCGCTGACCATCAATATGAATGGGAACACTCTTTCAAAGAAGTAGTTCAAGCTAAGCTTCACGTTGGAGGCAGAATTCACTTTGAGCGATTTAAGGACTTGGCTGGAAATGGCGATGACCCCAATGCTCGAACAATAGATCCATATCGAGCAAACAATTACGAAACGTACGCCTACTCATTTTTCGCGCGAGAGCATTTGCGCGTTGAAGATTTCACCCTTAGTACTGGTATTCGTTTCGAGCTTTTTGAGCAAGAAATGGTCAATCGGTTAAACGGTAACGCGCTGTTTGATGCTACTACTTTCAATGTGCTCCCTGGTATTGGATTTAATTATAAACTATACAAAACCAATTTCTTTGGGGGCATTCATAGAGGGATGACACCGCCAAGTAATGGCACTTTACTGACACTCAACTTCGGACAAACGGATGGAACTACCTTCGATGGATTAGATCTAAAATCAGAGACCAGTTGGACCAAAGAGATTGGCATAAGAACCAACATGAAGTTGATTTCTGGAGAATTAGCATTCTTTCATCTAAGTATCGACAATCTGATCGCGGCTGCCCGCGGAACCACATTTACCAGCTTAGATCGCGTTACCTCACAAGGTATTGAATCCAATATCACAGTTCAATTAAACCAATTGAACACTTGGCTGCCCAATTTCTTCTTGACTTATACTTACTTAGAAACAGAAATTGTGAACGGTGTCCTCACTGCGTCCGCTCTCAATGATTCGATCAGGCCAGATGTATCGGGTAACGAATTGCCTTATGCACCTAGGCATAACTTCATATTTGGTATGGTCTACAATTGGAATGAAAAATTTGAGCTGATGGTCAATTACAGATATGTCTCCAAAAGTTGGACCGACTACGAAAACATCAACTTCAGATCAAATCGAGGCGACACCGGCCCCGTTCCAATTTATAGGCTATTGAATGCGAGCTTGACATACCGGGTAAACGAAAAATTCCGCACTTTCCTTACGGCCAAGAATATTCTTGACACCAAGTATATTGGATCACGCTTGCACTCAAATCCGCGTCAACAAAATGCGTCATCAAGTTCGGGTATTATTCCAGGGCCAACACGTCAAATAAATTTGGGTATTAACTATAATTTTTAGTGCGTGTTTCAGGGTAGAGTATTCCATATCACCCTGTTTGTTCTGTGCATTGTGAGTCGATGCTTAAGCTCAATTTACTACATAGAAGATATTGACAGTCTCCGATTTGCTCTGGCTGCAAAGGATTTCAATGTAGCTGAGTTGCAACCACATTTTCCGGGTTATCCGGTATATGTATTTCTGCTGCAGGGATTATACCTTATCACGGGATCTATCGGTTTTTCATGCGCGGTACTCGGTGGTTTTTCAATCTATCTTGTGATTGCGGCTTCCCTGGGGATATGGAAGCTATTTTTTCAATCACATTCCATACTCTTAGCAACACTCTTGTTTTTAAATCCACTGATGTGGATAATGAGCACACGTTATATGCCCGATATTATGGGACTTGCGCTGGTCATTTTGGGCGCATATATGCTGATTCGTACCTTACGAGAAAGTGAAATCAAAAGTACACTTACACTTTGCCTAATTATTGGTCTGCTCTGTGGTGTTCGCCTATCCTATGTGCCCTTCTTTTTGCCCGCATTAATTCTGCTTTGGAAAATGCCAAATCAGATTATTAAGATGGCGTTGGTCACGGTAGCCGCAATCGCCATTTGGTTGATTCCTATGATTCTGGATACTGGTTGGGATGACCTTTTGACTTCGGCCAAACGGCAGACAGATGGTCACTTCAAAGAGTGGGGAGGCGGTATGACAAGTAATGATGCAAGCTTGTTCAAACGCTTCGAACTAACGTTTGAAGGCATCTGGGCCGATGGACTTGGAGGTTGGTGGGGATATCGACACTGGCTTACCATTCTACTCAGCATTGCCTGGATGGCAGCATTTTCATCTGGCTGCGCCTACGTAATTAGGAAGCAGCGGTGGAAAAATCTAACGGCACAGCTGCTGTTAAGTAGCATATGTCTGTACATGATTTGGGCCTTTCTTTTTCAAAATGTCATGTACAAGCCCAGACATATCATGCCGATTTTGCCATTCCTTACCATGTTGGCCCTGATAGGTTTTATGTATCTGCAGCATTCCTATTTCCGAATTTCTGTTATTCTGATTTCCATCTGGTTGCCTTCGGCCACATCCGTGACGCTAGTGCTAGCATGGCAGCACTGCATCCCAAGCGCTATTTCTCAGTCAGTACAATGGCTAAACAAAGAGGATTTGAGCCAGATCGTCATTCATACTGATGCATTAAAACGTAATTACTATTCGGCACATGCCAAACTCAAGCCTGCCGAGTATATCCTTGAGGAGGATTACGTGATGATGAAGCAGGCAATCGGTGAAGGAAAAACACTCTACTCAACTAATCGAGTGGATAGCGCTTTAAACTTGGCACCCGCAGAAAGCAAAGTATTCTATCACAACCCATATGTAAATCGCCTTTGGAGCCGATTTTGGATACACAAATACACAACAGATGAGCAATGACAACAAGTATATCAGCGTGCTCGGCGGGGGACCAAGTGGACTAGCTACAATTTGGGAGGCTCAAAATCAGGGTTTAAAGGCAAGGCTTTTTGAGGCATCCGGCCGTATCGGTGGAAATTGCATCACTTTGGAGCACAATGGTTTTCTTTACGATTCAGGAGCACATAGACTCCATGATAAAGACCCAGAAACCATAGCACTGGCCGAAAGTCTTCTAGGGAAAGATCTATTAAAGATCAATGTTCCAAGCCAAATTTTTATTGATGATCAATTCATCGACTTCCCTCTATCGCCATTTAATTTATTAAAAGGTATAGGTATCACAACCTTCACTAAAGCTTCAGTACAACTGCTCACTCAGAAGTTGATTTCGGTAGCAAAACCAGATAATTTCAGAGATCTAGCGCTGAGAACTTATGGAAATACTATAGCAGAGATGTTCTTGCTGGGTTATACCGAAAAACTTTGGGGATCTACGCCTGAGTTACTCTCAACCGATGTAGCAGGAAATCGCCTTAAGGGTCTAAATCTCGTGACATTCTTAATAGAACTTTTTCGCGGTAAAAAACAAAAAACCGCACATCTCGATGGCTCGTTTTACTACCCAAGATTTGGAATCGGTAGCTTCTTTGAAGCCATGCAACAGCGGATAAACGATGACGCTTTAAATCTGCACTCTGCTGTAACCGGGATGAATTGCGAACACAATCGAATTGTGTCGATTGAGATCAACAAGACCAATACTATTCCAGTAGAAACGGTTGTAAGTAGCTTACCACTCAACGCATTACTACGCGCACTTAATCCAGCACCTCCAAAGCACATACTCGATTTGTCAGCAAGTATCCGATTTAGGAATATTGTGCTCATAGGATTCTTCTTAAATAAAGCTACGATCAACAAAAATGGATCGATGTACTTCCCCTCTAAGAAGTATCCTTTCACGCGTATCTACGAACCTCGAAATAGAAGCGCTACTATGTCGCCAGAAGGTCAAACCAGCTTGATGGTAGAAATCCCGTGTCAAGAAGGCGACGAATGGTGGATAAAGAACGAAACAGCACTGATCCAATCCGTACAAAAAGATTTGATTGAAGCTGGTTTTTTTAGTGAAGTGCACATATTGGATGCGGCTATTCATCGTATACACCACGCTTACCCAATACTCGAAAAAGACTATCAAGAAAAAATTAAACCTATTCAGGCTTATTTATCGCAATTCGATAACCTCTATTTAACTGGGCGTAACGGACTTTTTGCATATAGTCATATTCACGATCACATGGTTAATGGACGAGCCATCATTAAGGACATGCTTGCGAATAACAGGGAGGGATAACCAAGATTGAATGCGTAATCCAAATGGAGCACGACTGATAAAGGAGTTCAAAAAGCGCTAATTTTATCATCAAAACCAAGAAAAAAAAGACTAATTAATCCCAATGAGGGCATTCTGCACTTAAGTTTTTTCACGAATTCAGATTTCATGAACTAATTCCTTATGTCTGGTAATTTATTTTTTGAAAATAGCCTAGTCTCATCTTATTCCTCCAAAAAGTCTATATTGATATTGGCATCGGCTAGGATGGCCATCGCTTTATTGCTATTGTGATTTCGTCGAAACTTAATGAATCTAAAATGGAGGTTTTACTGGGAATTTCTTTAATTGTACACTTATAAAAAATAAGGTTACGTGTACCTTTTTATCAGCTCATAATGGAGGCTGAAATGGTCCTTTATGGATAGGAAATTCTCGTTTCGTTCGTTATTGAGGATACACGGGGGCTTCCTGCGTTTTATTTCTTTAGAATCGAACTTTTAGGCCTTTTTTTATTGAATCTTATCGATTATTCTATTTCAGGGGGGCATACTGAATATCTTTTCTATCTCACCTGCATCATCTAATTTCTTCAACTTTTTTTCCAACTCCTTCGTGTCTTTACCGATCAATAATGAAACCTTGTTTTGAAATTGAACAAGGTCATCAAGCGAGGCCTCGTATGCCTCTAATTCTGGAATACTGATTAGCTCCGTGTTCTCCTTTTCAATAAATGTTATGGTCTTACTGTGGTCATTTTTCATAGACCGCAAGCGAGCAGAGTAAGTCAAGTCATAAGCCCCGTATAACTTGTCTTGCTTCTTCATAAATGTCTCATCATCCATGAGCTTCTTTTGCGCTTTATCAAGCATCGACTTCTTTTCACCAACCGAACCCAACAGGCGATTTTTAGTTGCTCTGTCTTTAATCATTTGCTCCAACATGGGAATCTGTTCACGCGGATAGTCTTCGTCCTTTTTGATGGTGCTTGACAAACGGTATAAACGCAACGCCTCCTCAAGGTTTTTCTCTTCTAAAGCTTTGTCTGCATTCGTGATATTGGATTGGTACTCTTCAAGTATCCTTTGCTCTTCCTGCCACTCAAGCATACCCTTTGGGGTTTCTTTCCACGATACAATCTTCTGTTCACAAACGAGGTATTTATTTGACTGTACTTCACCCTTCGTAATCATCGTTGTAGGAATACTTGAGCCATGGATTTTGCTTACAACAACTGTTCGTAAATCATTCCAAGAATTCATCAACGGAACCAAGGATTCTTGATGACACATCTCTTTAATCACTCCATACTTTTCATCGTTGATTACCGCATTTGAATCGGGTAATTTCATCTTAGACCAAAAATCAGTAACAAAGGCCTCATTATCAAAGCGATCTTTCTCAATCCCAGTTTCTAATTCGCGCACCACTATAAAGGCTAAAACGCCATGCTGATAACGAGCAAGTTCTTGCATTCTCACCCCATCTTTACCCACATAGCTGGTGGTCCACTCACCATCAAGCATGCCTTTAGAATCAAACGAACCAACCACATTTAATTCTTGATATTCGCCAATACTGGCTTCTACAGGATTGTATTTGTATTCAAACTTTGAAGTAAATCGATCCCGTGTAAAAGATGCTGAGGCCACTTTTATGTCTTTGTCATTCATGGTCAGCCTATGAGTCCATAAGCCGATTTTCATACCATCCTTCATTGGTCCTGTGCTTGTTTCCAAAGAATTTCCATCTAACCCTTTAAGCGTAGCAACCCAAATAGCCGACTTTTGATCATCCTTATATGCGCCATTGATCAACACATCGCATTCACCTCTCCCCGCTACCTCCATTGTGTCTTTATAGGTAAATCGGCCATTCCACAACTTTATTAGCTTATCATTCTCGATGTAATTATATTCTGCATAGCCATTCGCATAGGCTCCTTTATAGGTCTGTGGAGACTGAGCATATGACGAGATGCCAATAAGCGTTAGCATTGAGAATGAGATAGTTCTATTGAACATAGATTCTAGATTATGTCTTCAAGTATAACGTATCTGACTTCAGCGAGCAAATGGCTTAAATCAAATCTTTACACGATACTGTACTCGAATATCGGTTCGGTTTGGACCGTCAATTTCATTAAGTACGGTTCCATTTCTAGATCGATCTGAAAAGAAGGTTCATGTAAGCCTTACTGTTAAATCACTCCAACGAGTAATGTCATATTGTGTAATCAGGTAAGCTCTGCTTCCTCTGCTGTAATATGCTGGAACACTAAAACTGTAGAGCACATCATGATCATAGGCAAATAATCGAGTTGTAGCACCAAGCTGAAAAAGTCACTCAGCTTTCTACCATAACCTAGCCCTATTCTGTTTTGACTAAAACCACCATAACCATAGTTATGCCCAATTATTCCTATGGAGCCCCCAGCCAATGGTGCAGCTAATGCTATGGATCCTAAACCAGCTTCAGGAAGAAAAAAACGTGTTCCGTATACCGCTCCAATGTTGAACTCATCGATTAGACCAAGCGTAGCTACATTATTATTGACTGCCCATCCATCTTGAAGTGCAAGTGAAGCACCTGCCAGCGAGTTTGCTCTAACGCCTTGAGCCTCGTTGTCTCGTTGCCTCCTTGAGCCATAACTTGTGCAGAAAGCAAAGAAAACAGCGCAATGAGAAATATCTTTTATACCGGTCTAAATTAAGCGACCCATTTTAACCGTATGTTATTTCTATCGACTCAGGTTCCCAAGCAAATTATCAGCAAACTGAAGCCCGTCACTCATGCGGCTTTTATCTAGTTTGCCATTTTCAACCATGGCCCAAAGAATGAACTCTAAGTAGAAGTTTTTGTCTTTTGGACTTACCTTGGGTTGATGCTTCTTTAAAATCTTATTAAGCGGATCTACGGCACTTAGTGCCTCCATGTAATCCGCTTCACTCATATCAAAGCCTATTTCCAATTTTGGATTGCTGATAAACCACTGCACGAGTGCTTCAAACTCACCATACTCGCCTTCTTTACTCAACTTGCGCATCTGAATAAACTGCTGTGAAAACAGCGTTTTTATGGCCTCTCCGATAAGAATCAACGCCACATTTTCCGAGCCCTCTTGTTCACCTTCATAGACCAGCTCAACCTTTCCTGTTATCGATGGAATAATACCTTGAAAATCACTCAAGCGCACTACTCCACTCTTCTCTCCATTTTTCAAAATTCGCAATTGAGCGGTACTCAGCAGGTTTTCATAAGCGCTTATGCTTAAGCGTGCCGAAACGCCGCTCTTCGTATCGATGTAGTCACTTTTTCTTGCCTCAATTGCGATCTGCTCAATCAGTGTCTTCGTTAGATCGGGTACATGAATTCCAACCTTTACTTCATCGTCAATCTGAGCCTCTTGTTCAGTAATGATTTTGGCAATCTCAATACTGCCAGGATAGTGCGTAACGATTTGCGAACCAATGCGATCTTTTAGCGGGGTTACAATACTTCCGCGATTGGTATAATCCTCTGGATTTGCGGTGAAAACGAACTGAAGATCCAAGGGTAATCGAACTTGAAACCCTCTAATCTGAACATCTCCCTCCTGTAAAATATTGAATAGCGAAACCTGAATTCTTGCTTGCAAGTCTGGCAATTCGTTGATTATAAAAATACAACGATTGGCCCTAGGGATCATGCCATAATGGATCACGCGTTCATCATCATATGATAACTTCAAGTTTGCCGCCTTGATCGGGTCAACATCGCCAATCAAATCGGCTACGGTTACGTCTGGAGTGGCCAATTTTTCAAAGAAACGTTCATCACGATGCATCCAAGAAATCGGTGTGTCATCTACTTGTTGCTCCAATTGTTCCTTGGCATATTTAGAAATCGGATTAAGAGGATCATCATTAATCTGCGAGCCACTCACCACCGGAATGTACTCATCCAATAAGCTCACAAGAGTGCGTGCAATACGTGTCTTGGCCTGACCTCTAAGCCCGAGCAGGTTAATATTATGCCTCGCCAATATGGCGCTTTGTATCTGTGGAATGACGGTATGCTCATACCCATGTACCGATGTGAATATTGGCTCACCTTGCTCAATTTTTGCAATCAGATTTTTGCGCAGTTCGTCCTTGATTGATTTAGGTTCATAACCTGATGCTTTGAGTTCTCCAAGTGTTCTTATCTTGCTTATATTCATTGATTTATCTCACTCTTTTTATGCGATTCTTTTCGTAGTCTCTAAATATTATTTCACCCAATCCTTTCAACCCCGTAAAGAACGCTTTGCCCTGATTCTCTTCTGTGAATCGATCTACGAACTGCATCAAGTAAGGGTCTTGAGCTATCATAAATGTGGTAATGGGTATTTGCAGCTTCCGAGCCTGTCGTGCCATGTTGTAACACTTTGAAACAATCTTTGGGTCGAGTCCCACGCTGTTTTTATAGTATTCACCCGATGGCAACTTCAGGCAACTGGGCTTTCCATCGGTTATCATGAATATTTGCTTGTTTGTTTGACGCTTTCTTCGAAGAAGATCAAGGGCCAAATTGACCCCTGCAACCGTATTGGTATGATACGGACCAACTTGTAGGTAGGGCAAGTCTTTGAGCTTTATTGGCCAAGCATCATTGCCGAATACGATGATATCAAGGGTGTCTTTCGGATAACGTGTTTTAATCAATTCCGTGAGTGCCATGGCCACCTTCTTTGCAGGCGTAATTCGATCTTCACCATAAAGAATCATGCTGTGGCTGATATCGATCATCAATATGGTGCTCATTTGGGCCTTATGATTAGTCTCTTTAACCATCAGGTCATGCTCGGTCAAATTGAAGTCATCAACCCCATGATTGATTTGCGCATTTCGAATGCTCTCTTGCATCGATATATGCTCGAGTGAATCTCCGAAGGTGTAGTTTCTGAGTTCACCAGTCTCCTCATCGCCTTTGCCTATGTGTTTGGTATGATGGTTTCCAAGACCCGACTTTCGGATTTTACCAAAAATTTGATCTAAGGCTGCTTGACGAATACCTTGCTCTGTCTTTGGCGTGATTTTAAAGCCACCTACTCCTTCGTCCGCATCTTTCAAAAACCCTTTCTCTTTCAACTCTTCGATGAAGTCATCAATGGTGTAATCCGGATTTGTCAAATTGTATTCGCTATCCAACTCACGCATCCACTCTAAAGCTTCATCTGCATCACCAGAGGTGTGCGTGACCAATTCCTTGAAAATTTCCAACAGTTTATCGAATAAGGGCTTATCCTCTTCGATGTGTTGAGTGAATACAAATCCGTCTCGATGGTTTCTTTGAGCCATAGGCATTGATAAACAGTGAGGGACGAATGTAGTTCAGCACCGACCTTATTTAATTCATTGATAAAATATTAGACATCACACCAATTCCACACAGTGTGAATTATCTGCAACAAGTTAAGGGTAATACATCGGCTAAAAACCCAAGAAGCTCGATTGGTATGGTCTTTTCCTTAATAGGTAATATTGTGAAGACAAAAGAAATTACGACGCTGAAGCAGGTTTTAAGCTTGCCTCTCTCTGAGAAAGCAGATGATACAGTATTAAAAGAATACTTTGACCGCAATCGAATTATGTACAGGAAGTTTGGTCATGAGATTAAGAATCAAATTGCAGATTTGAATGGCGAGATTCATAAGGGAACTTCACTTGAGGGCGATATACATCGTACTTGGTTAAACTTCAAAGCAGCCATCTCAAATAATATCGATGAGGCCTTACTAGAAGAATGTGCCCGAGGACAAAAAATAGCGATGAAAGATTACCAAAAAGCAATCGAAGATATATCGCATCCAGAGGTCAATTCGATAATAGCCAGACAAAAGGCTGAAATTGTGGATATTGTTCATGAGCTCAAAGCATTAGAAGTGTCAGCGCAATAACATAAACACCATATAAATCAAGAGGAGAGTTTCGGCTCTCCTTTTTTTGTGGTTCGAAGTCATATGTAGCATTATTAAAAGTTCAGAGAAT
>MDTG01379758.1_pt1 | contig 10063 bp, 9 predicted proteins | sample 811421 | NCBI WGS metagenome assembly MDTG01 (sample SAMN05326645, study PRJNA326480) | marine metagenome | isolation source: seawater | place: Pacific Ocean: South East | collected 2011 | reverse complement strand
CCTGATACGTTGAGTCCTTCCCACCAGAAACGCCAATCAGGCAGTCATACTTCATAGTGTCATTGCTGCGGCAGCTCTCTATCAACTTTTCAAATTGTTTTTGTCTGTCTTCCCAATCAATTGAGTTAGCATGTTGCCCATATTTGCGTTGGCTCGCACGACAGGCGTCGCAAACTCCATTATCATCAAAATCAAGGTCTGGCCGGGAGTCCGGCATGACACAGTTGGTACAAAAAAGCATTGTCTCGCCTTTAAATATTTATGTCAGTTAAACTTGAATACGATGAAGCGTGCCGTCTTCACCTTTGAACTCCAAGTTTATTTTTTCCCGCGTGCGATTCCAATATTCTTCGTCTAAACCAGCATTGAGCGCAACCACTTCAGGATGTTCACGGAGATATTTTACCACTTGATCAAGTCCAGCTACTTGATGGGGCATATACAAATCTTCTAAAAGAGCGGTGAACATCATAAAATCTTTTTGATAGTCGAGTGTTAGGCGACCAGTTTCAAAAATATGATCAGGCGAAATTGGGTCTACCTCGAGCTGCTTACAGAGGCCGGTCTTGGTGAAGAAATATATAAAGCCAGTATCGTTTTTGATCGAACGGTAATGTTTCAGAACTCGTGCCATTGCAGCACGGGTGAAACTCTTCACTGCCGTTCCGAGTGGCAATCCCCGGCATGTGACGATATCGAGGCTGGGGTCGCTCAATAATCGATCCATGGTAAGGTCCATATACTCTGTTGCCGATAATGGATCATCGCCATCGATTTGGATTACTGCGTCGAATTTGAAATAGTCGATTGCTGCATAAAAACGTGCAATGATATCATTTGTTGATCCCCGGAATATTTTTGCACCATAGGCTTTAACGGCCTCTACGAGTGGGTCGTCGGACTTTTCTTGAGTAACACAAACCACCGTTCTTTCAGGCACAACATGCTTACAAGCGGTGACGCGGTCTAGCAGGTGATGAATGATTGGTCGACCACAGACTTCCATTAATGCTTTTCCAGGGAGCCTCTCGGAATTAAGGCGTGCCGGAATGATTGCACCAAGGTTATGGCCTTTCGATTTCATTAACTCTGGTCTTTCACGAACTCACTCCTGAGGCAGCCCAGATATATATGGTCGATGTATTCTTCACCCAGTCGGTCTTGTTGGCGGAAAGTGCCTTCGTGTTTAAAACCCAGTTTCTTAAAGACCCGGATCATAGCAGGATTATTGGCCATAACACCTGCAGTAAGTCGCCGTAGCTTTGCTGTTTCGATAAGGTGAATTCCGAGAAGGGAAAGTGCTTCGCTAGCTATACCTCTACCCCACATTTTTCTGGATCCTATCATTACGCCAAGGTCGGCTGTGCCTGAATACCAATTAATATGGCCAGCCTTTAATGTTCCAATGAAGCTACCGTCTTCGACCAAGTGCAATGCGAAGAATAAGTCATCTGGAGAGTCCCAAAGCGATCGGCAATATGCCTCAATGTGGTCAAACGTAACGGGGTTCTCCAAATATGCAGGCAAATTTAAACTTTTTATGATTTCTGGATCGCGAAGCCATTTAAGATATAAGGGATTTCTCAGATGTTTGTCTTCGAAAGGCAGTAGTCGACATTTTTTACCAATGAGATTAATCCTTGCAATTTTAGACTTAGAAGAAATCATTGATTAGCTTTTTTCAGTTGGTCAAGAAAAATCCAAAGGCAAAGTTTTTATAAGACCATCAGTTATTTCAGATAATTCAGCTGCGTTGGGGCGCTCAATTCGTCCGTGTGCTTTAAATGCGGACATGTCGATGCAGAATTTCTCCACCGCAAGGTAGTAGCGTGCTCCGTCCCGGCACCGCTTCTCTTTTGCTTCATTAGTGTCAGAGGATAGTATCTCTTTTATTTGATCTAGATTGGAGAAGCTGTTCATCGGATACACATGCGGGAGACACAGTGCCTGACCGGATTTTCCAAAGTGAAGAACCGGCTTTCCAAGGACAGCAGCCTCATAGCCAGCAGAACTTGTTATTATTGCTACCAGATCAGCACGCTTAATAATATCAATACTAGCCTCGTCCATGCCCAGGAATGCGACATTAGGAAGACTTGCCAGTATTTCATACGTGCCTTTTGTGCGTCGGCCGATCTGATAAGGGTGCTCTTTTACTGCTAAAATGCTGTTAGCCGGAAGGCTAAGGGCTAATTCAACGGCCGTTGCCAATTGATTAGTATGCTTTGGTGACAAAACATTAAGCGAATGTTCAGGCTCGGTTTGGAGCGGGAAATAGACAATTTTGGCTTTGGCTGGGAGATTTCTTACTTTTATCGTAGCAAGTTTATCTAATCTCTGCCGATCAAGTCGTTGACGAACCATCATTGCTGCATTTTGGGTGGCTGATGCTCCGACCCTGTTCTTTCGGTACCCTTTGAGCATTCCGTAAAAACTGCGCAAATAATTAACGAATATGCGACGTGCGATTGCAGCCCACGCGATATCTTTCCTAATTTGCTCGAAACCAACAACTGAAAGACCGGTGGGTGCTAGGTTTTGACGCACATAATCAACATCACTTTTTGTAGCTTCTGGCTGTGCGTTATGGAAACACTTGAAACTTTCCGATTCCTCAAATTCACTATCAGCCCATAAAAAATAATCAGCAAATCTCGCATGCACTAGGGATCGAAATGGGATGCCGTTTCGTCGAGCGATCAGGCACGCTGATTTCATATAAACACCACCGCCTCCTCCACCCACTATCATCAAGCCGGGAGGATAGTTTTCAGACATTTTTTCAAAGTCCTCATTTATAGCCATACAAGTTTGTACCGCGCCTTGATGGGTTATAGTTTTTGATACTTTGGATGCGGGGTGGCCCTTTCCCCCCAGTATAAAAGCACGGCCAATATGCCTGCAACCGAGTATCATATCGCGCATTAAGGTGATATCGTGAGCCTGCTCATAGTCCACAGCTTCTTCAATAATTGATTCATAGTCCACATCTCGTTTGCTGCAATTTAATGCGTAGGTAAGATAATCGAGGTGCACTGCTATTTCAGCGTTGAGGGGTTCGTTGAATTGGTTTTCCCAAAACGGCCTATCCTCTTCGGTCGCTATAATAAATAGTGGCTTAAGCCCCGTTCTCTTTGCAAGGTTTCTTCCAAGATCTCTCCAGAGCCATTTGTGTAGAAGGCTAGGAAAAATCCAGATAAATTTTTGAGGGCTCATCTAAAACACCGTTTCCAATTCAATAGGTGGGTCGCAAATGAATGCCGCGGCGAGCTAAAAATCGACCAACTTCTATGCGGAGCCATTTAAACGCGGGCATATGTGTAGGGTCTGCTCGATAAGGGTCGAGATGTTCATAGTGAGACAAAAGGGTTGGGTCATCGAGTGAATGCTTCACGTCATACAGGATTACACGATTCGTAGCAGTGATTTGCACATGGCCAACCCACTCCGCCTCGCCATCTTCAAGCAGATCGGCGATTCTCATAAGGCGGCACGAAAACGGAGGGATTTTGAGTCGTGGAAGGGTACGCCCGCCATTTCCCGCCAACGTTGAAAGTATTGGTCTGCGGTAGGGATTTACAAGCGCGATTGACTCCCCGAAGTCACGTTTATGGTCAATACGAACAATGGCCTGCCCTTCTACAAACTGGCCGTATTCGGCGATTTGCGCTATAGTTGGTGGTGAAGCATATTTCATGGGCCCGTCGGCAAAAACAGCTTTCCGGTTTGGGGCATAATAGGTCGCGTACGCGACGGGACCAATGTAGTCGGCCACCGTAGTCTTGCCGTCTGACGTTTGAACGTCCAGTTCCAAGTACCCTGGGTGATGCCCCCACGTTTCAGAATGATCATGCCAAATGATAGGTTTTGGTAACGCAGATACTAAACGTCCTTTATCAAATACCAAAGGCTCTGAGGATTCTAATACGACTTCGCCCTCGTGCCAAATACGACTTATGCAATTTAGATCAGCAGAACCATCAACTAGGGCCTTAACATAAGCAAAGTAAGGGGGTTCAAGGTGCATATGATACCCTGGTGGTAATAAGTAAATTCTGGGAACGAAGTAATTAGTAGCCATGTTCTTTTTTATAATTTCAAGAATGGTCTATTGAGAATCGGCCAAGGTCTGGACTTGCGCAAAAAATATGGCAGTTGTACTCGCCGCTAGCAGTCCACTTTATTGCCAGGTGGCGACCAGCTAAGGCAGTCGCTTCTTCTGATGTAATTTGAATTTCATGAATGTGTGCGCCATTACCAGGTAATGTGGCGCTAATCTGTCGTTTTATGAGTTGCAAATCATCAACGTTCATTGGGTACTCAATTGTAATTTCGTTGTTTTTTCCTGAGAAATTTATATATGACAAGAAGATGCGTTGGTCTTTAGGAATATGGGTTAGGCTGAACCATCTTTCACCCGGATACTTATAGTTTTGGCCGTGTACCGAGCAAGTCCCGTCCCTCGCAATTATTTCCGTTTGGGGCCGCGTAGTTCCACGAGCACCTGCTTCGCGCCCGCGGCGCACAACTTCTACAGAGCCGATTGAAACAGTATTCTTTTGATCTGGCGGTATTATGTATTCTGAAACCTGAAAGTCCAAAGCTGTTTCTGGTTCAACCTTCCTTTTTTCAATATGGCATACATGGCCAGACTCGTCACGTACTGTGAAATCGACAATAAAGGATGGTCCGCATTGCTCTCCCGTGAACATCAAACTCCTGTTTGATACCCATATATGCTGGTCAACCCCAGCTCCTGATATAACGGGAAAACGGTTTGCCAATTTGTAAGGAACAGCAGGTGATATTTTATCTATAAAATCGAACACTTTTCGTTTTATTGACCGATTGTCAGACTTGTTTACTTTTAAACTCTTTTTATCTATTTTTTTATCCCTTGGAGAATTCACGTAGAAGTATTCTAAGTCCAGCAAGCATACTGTGCACGTGCCACCTGCACCGGTTTTTCTCAAGACGTCCTCAAATGAAAGTTCTGGGTTTTCTTGAAGTTCTGCTTGATAGTCACCAAGTCGGAGCCCTTTGCATGCACATATTAGATCATCAGATTTTGCGTCAGGAACGGATATGCGGCGTTTAGGCATTGTCTCTCTCTATTAATAATCCTTTGTCACAAAATAACCTCGCGAAATGGCTGAGGAGTCGAATGTCACAGCCACTCCGTTCAGCAATAGCAATCAGATCATTGTCACCATCAGATAAATTCAAAAGCCATAACATTGCCGATACTTGGTCCATGTTCGTTTGATAATTTCCAAGCGTTGGATAAAGACCTCGTCTGCCGAGTTGAGCTTCCCCGTGTGGAAGTTGATTCACATATATTTGATTTTTTTCCAAGTGCTGAAGAATAAAAGCACAGGTCTGAACGGTCTCTGCCATTGAGGCAAATGAAACAAATGAGCGATCGTCCAAAGAGGTATGGTATTCATCGTACTCATCGTAAACCGAGCGCAATAATGAACCTATAGGCAGATTAAATCCCGGTGAACAATATTGTCTTTCATCACTTCCCCAATCTGCCTGAAACCTACGAATTTCGAAATTAGACTTGAACGAATGCGTAAGTGCTGTTTTTGCCGCACGGTCTGAAAGACTATCTTCGCGACGCGACATTTTAAAGACATAGGGCTGATTAGTACCAACGCAAACAATCTGGTATCCCGCAATTAGCTTTGATTTTAAATGTTCACCAAACCTCGCTAGATAGGCAAGGCTGCCAATGGTTTCGGGCAAAAAAACAAATCTATAAGTGAGCCGTCGTTGTGGCCATGTAGCTACTTGCCTTGCCAAAAACGCGCTGACAAGTACACCCGAAAGCTCATTATTAGCAAGAGAGGGGTGACAAATATTTGTTGAGATTAACACTTCTGAATCGCTTTCTCCGTGCAAAATACATTCACCAATGGATAGAGTCCCATCACTAAGTTCTGTATCGATAACGACACTATAATCCCCGTCGGGCAATGACCGTCTATGATTTTCTGAAAGGCAAAACCCCCACCTTTCTGTGTAATAGCTCGTAACATAGGGAATAGCATCAGGTTGATCTGGCAAGCTGTAAAGGTGCTTATCTAATTCTGCCCGACTCACTATTCCTCGAAATGGGATAGAATAGTTTAGAAGGTGCAATGTATGATCGGCCACATCCAAAACCCTTTTTCCATCGGGTCCGATCAAGTAGGCTTCTTTGAAGATCCATTCCTTCGGCACAATCCAGTCAAAAACTTTGGTGCCGGTTGGAATTTCATTAATATCGAGTGGCTGAATTTCCGAAATTATAGCAAGAGACTCGCGCACACCCTCTCCAGTAATGCTACGCATGATGGGAAATAGACGATCGAAGTAGGATCCAATTTCATTTGCTAATTTTTGTTCGTTTAGATCCTTGCCAAGCAAAGAAGCCAGCTCATTTTTTTTCAGAAATTGATTATTAAATTCGTGAGGTGCTTGCGACATCATATGCATTTTATTTTGTTAAGAAAAATAGCGGCGAGGTCTTTTTTTATTCTGCTGTTCCGTAAACGGAGATAGAAACAAGCCATTTGGCTTTAGCGCACGATGATGCTAAGGCTGGCGGCAGGGTGAATTGTTTGGAAAACAATTTGAATTCTTCGCTAAACAAAAAAGAGATAGTCTAGTGGTTAACAATTTTAAAGGTAAAACTGCTCTTGTAACTGGGGCAGATGGATTTATAGGTTCCCACTTGACTGAGGCGTTAGTTTCTGCCGGTGCCAATGTTACCGCTCTTTCTCAATATAACTCATTTGGAACGAACGGTTGGCTCGATGAGATTAGCGATGATGTAAGGGGACATCTCGATATTCGAAGAGGAGATATCCGGGACCCTTTCTTCGTTAATTCATTGGCTGAAGGCCAACAGATTATTTTCCATTTGGCGGCTCTCATTGCTATTCCTTATTCGTACGTAGCTCCCAAAGTTTATGTTGATGTTAATCTAACTGGAACGATGAATATGATGGAGGCTGCCAAGCGCAGTGGTGTTGAGAAGTTTGTACAGACTTCTACATCTGAAGTTTATGGCACTGCCCAGTTCACGCCGATTACCGAGGACCACCCACTGCAGGGGCAGTCACCATACGCGGCAAGCAAGATTGCTGCAGATATGATGGCAGAGGCTTATGCGCGTTCCTATGAGATGCCCATTTGCATTGTCCGTCCATTTAATACCTATGGTCCTAGGCAAAGTGAGCGTGCAGTTATACCAACCGTTATTCGTCAAGCAATTGACCCTCAGTGCGACTCTATTCTATTGGGCAATCTCTCTCCAAGGCGCGATTTTAACTATGTCAGCGATACTGTTTCTGGTTTTTTGCACGCTGTATGTGCGCCGAAACTTGTTGATGGCGGTTTTTACAATGTTGGTTCAGGTGTCGCTGTTTCCATAAGTGAAATGGTTGAAGAAGTCCAAAATATTTGTCGTGTCAATAAACCCGTTCAACATGAAATGATCCGAAAAAGGCCTAAAGACTCGGAAGTTTTAGAATTAGTAGCAAGCGCTAAAAAATTTAATGACCAAACTGGCTGGGTACCACAAACCGACTTTAAAGAGGGTTTGGAAAAAACAATTGATTGGTGGCAGGAGCGCATGAGAGCGTCTTCATTTAGAATTGATGTTGACTATCAAACTTAGCCAACATTATCTCGTAATTCATTTCGAATATTCTTCAGCCGTCTCTGATAATCGTCTACTAGATCATCTCGGACGTAAAGATGGTCCTCTGCGTCATCTATTCCTTCATAGTGAATGAAATGGGCAATATCTTTATAGCCGTTTGCCAGCATTGCGGCATCCACTGAGGGTTTGCGGCCTGGATTTATTTCAATTATCCAGCTGTGCACATCGCGAGATGCCAATGTTTCTTTTGCCCCTTCGATAGCGCGGTCTTCAAATCCGTCGATGTCCATTTTCACATGCGTTGGTTTTGGGAGTTGGTACTTTTTGTGAAGGCAATCGATTGTAATAGAAGGGCTCCATTGAGAGGCCAAAATGGGTTCATCCTCACGACCACCGCGACAATATGCGCTGAGGTCACTAAAACTATTAAATGTGCCGCCAGCGACCGGAAGATTGTGGAGTAAGACCTGGGCATAACCTTCTGTTCGGTCACACGCTGCGGCAATCACATCAAAGTCTTCAATTTTGGCACCATTTTGACTAGCTAAGACTGTTCCTTTCAGAATCGTTTCAATGCTTGGCGTAAACATTTCAACATATACAATATGGGAACCGTGCAAGAGTTGGACCGACAAACCCTCATGCCCATTTGCTGCACCAACATCGTAAAGGACATCACAATCAGAAATCATATTTATCCAGTGAAAGACCAAGTCATCAGGGTTTTCTCCAAATCGCACAATACGACGGAATTCACGAATAGATCGTGCCGGCGCAACCAATGTCTTTTTGCCAATTGGGCGTGTAATAACCCAGCAAGAAAGGTCTTTGTTATTTCGAACGGTGCCGCCAAGTTTTACGAGTAGCGTGTAAATTTCACGAGTGGCGTGCCACTTAGGCCGGAGCCAATTTTGAAATGGATTTGGCAACCAATTAGATAGTCTATGCGCAAACGTATTCATTACTCACCCCGCCGAATATAACTCTTTAATTTATTTTTCAGATGCGAAAAATAGTAGGCATTGGAAACTAGCCATGAAAGAGTGCTGTAGAAGGAATTCTTTTGAAATTTGGTGTGTGCATAATCTAAAGGATCTACCATATATGTTGCTCCACATCCCGCTACTCTTAATTGAGTTGCACACATACTTGCAATATCAGATGACCATATTGGCATGGGTGAAACTTGCATCTGCCCTATCGTATCCACACGATAATAATCCAAAAGTATGATCGTTCTATCGGCACTTGCAGGTTGATCTGGCCCGTGAAAACCACGGTCATCGAACAATATCAGGTCACCCGCCTGTCCATCACACCGCACCCTTCGTGAAAGAATTGCCTTTTGATCAGCGGACGGATACCGTGAGAGACTTTGGCCATGTGGTGACATCAACAAATGAGTTCCATCACAGTAACAGAATGCGCCCTCAGCAGTTGGATGCAGGTAGAGAGCCCCTCCGATCCCAACTGGATCTAACATATCCTCCCATGACAACTTTTTTTTAGAATCAGAGGTTTTTGACCAACCCACCCCAAAATCACTGTGCAATGGGAAATATGTGTAAGAGCTGGCGCGGTCAAACTTCACGACTGTTTCAGCAAGAATACACTCACTTTGCATAACTTTTTCCACAACCTCGATGACCTGCTTGTCTAGAAGAAACTTGATCGCGGGTCCACCAAGAGTAAAGGGATTTAGTAACTTTTTAACATGATCAACCTTCCAATACCCTGGCGCCCCCGCTATCGCCGGTGCCGCGAAGTAGCGTTTTATTCGCGAATTGACCGCCTCAATATCCGCGGTGGAGAAGAGACCGCGTAAGATACAGAAGCCTCTTTTTTCGATGCACTCAGACGCCGCCGCAATATCTAAGCCGTCCGTTGCTTCAATTATTGTAGCTGCTTGGGGCGATGGAAGCCTAAGTAGTGCTTCTGGCGGGTGCGTACATTGGGTCATTGTATAGAGCAAACAGCAAATGTGTATTGCTTTGGGGTGGGAAAGATAAAGTGGATTGTCGGCTGATTATACATCAGAATTTTAAAGTAACTACCTATAGCTACCGCAGGCCGGGTGCTAAGGCACCCAACTCGACATAGCAAACTCTGCAAACTCTTATCATATAAAGGCGTTCATACCACGAACATGTATCTTTGTAAGCTCTCGCGATTGTCGGGTCAAGAAATAAGTCGCTAAGAAGCTTGCTAAGATGAAGAGCCGTATTTTAGTAATTGTCTTGCGATAAATACGGCGATCAAAAGTGATTGAGTGGCATATATCATTTGCTATCTCGAATTAAGATGTTTAGCTCAAAACAACTAAACTTGAGTTTTAATCAACTTTCTGTTCAGAAAAAGCTGACATAAACCAATTTATAGAAAGAACAAAGTTATCCTGGCCGGACTCGT
>MDTG01238243.1_pt1 | contig 10063 bp, 12 predicted proteins | sample 811421 | NCBI WGS metagenome assembly MDTG01 (sample SAMN05326645, study PRJNA326480) | marine metagenome | isolation source: seawater | place: Pacific Ocean: South East | collected 2011 | reverse complement strand
TTTAGATAATAATTCCTCCTCTTGTTCGGGGATTGCATACCAGTAGTCCCGTCTATATCGGTGTTTCCATCGTTGTTGCCTTCGTAGTAGTTCTGCTTCTGATAGTTCCTTAAGTGCTCTATGAATGCTTCTGGTGCTGACCTCTACCCTGAACTCTCTTTCTAATTGGTCTCGTAGTTGATCTGCTGGTAAACGGGTCCAAGCAGTTCCTTCTTTGTCTATCTGTCCTCCTTTACCTCTACTAGCAACTCTTATCCATCCTCTGACTACTCCTAAGCATAAACTTGCTAGTGGTGTAATAGGCTGTCCCATAAATGGTATGTGACCCCGTGTTGGGATCTTTGAAGTGGTCTAGGTGGTTGACCTACTCGTAAGAATTCCCTTTAATGGAGTATCGGTGGGATCTCGTTTGGGATTCTTCTAGACCCTGAAGGATTGCCGTCCTTTGGGGTCTTCGCATATCTGGAGATATGTCGATTAGGTTGTTGATAATGTTCTATCGTATTCCGACAAAATATCAATAGGTTCATCGGTCAAGTGTGTTCAGGTTCTAGTCGTTTATTTCTTCTTCATGTGTCTAACGAGTCAATAGTCAATCATTAGTCAGTCAAGTATCTTCTGGTATTAGGGTTTTTCGGGTTTATCTTGTGCAGTTTTTATCAATCAAGTTTCGTTAGTAAGGTGTGATTTAGTGACTCTATATCTGGGTTGATAGGTCTCTGGTCCTGTAAACACTAGGGTTCTGTTAAATCACATAATCACTCTTCACTTGACTCTTGATTGTTGGTTGACCCTTGACTGATGGTTGACTCGTGGTAAGACATATCTATTGGATATTTTTTTGTAGTGGCACTTCCTCCTTATGAACCCGATGGTTCTTTACCAGCAATTCCAGTTGAGGATGTAACGGCAAAGATCCTTGTTGATCGGTATGGGGTTAGTAAACAGACCCTTTACACCCGACTTTCTGCTATTGGGGTCACTGGCACTAAACGGGGCAAGCAGGTTTTCTTCGACCAATCAGAGGTCTATCAATTAGACGCTGCTCATTATTTTCTTGGTAAGGGATATGGATTAAAAGATCTAAAAGGTTCTTGTGATTCGTTCGATGTAGGTACTGTTGAAGAAGATACTTTACCTTCGACTCCTAAGGCTGCTCCATCTGGTGTCACTGAATTAGTTATTGCACCTCAACAAGAAAGAGTGGTAATGGCATTAACTGCTTCAATTAGGGAAGCATTGGCCACTACAAATCCTCCTACTCCTAAGGATCCGTTGTTGTCCTATCGGCAATTACAAGAAGCATCTGACCAGAAATATCAACTTACTAGTCAATCATTACGGGAGATATTAGGTGTCGCACAATCCACTATCAATTCATTTGCAGGTGTTGTGTCTCGTAATGGATTTACTCTAAAAAGAGTTGGACCAGGAAAGTGGAGAGTATTCAGGGAAGAAGATCAGATGGCAGCATAATAGTCCACTAATATTGTAAACACTAGGTTGATGGGGACTCTGACCTTTGTTTTTGGAAGATTCCAACCACCTACGAAAGGTCATAGTCGACTTCTACTAGCTGCTAGGAATATTGCTGGTGATGGTGAATTAAGAATTTATCCATCTAGGACTTGTGATAAAAAAAATAATCCATTATCACCTGTGCAGAAAAATCATTATCTTCGACTTTGCTTTCCCTTCATGGCATCGTGCTTTGTTGATGATGATCGGGTCAAGACTGCTCTGGATGTATGTTCTATCGCCAGTGAGGAAGGATTTAAGAAGGTTGTAATGGTAGTCGGTAGTGATCGGTTAGAAAACTTCCAATCACTCCTTCACAAATACAACGGAGATCTATATGACCTTGATGAGATTGATGTTGTATCTGGTGGTGATAGAGATCCAGAGTCCGATGGTGTTGATGGTATATCGGCAACTCAATTAAGGGAGGCTGCTATTGATGGTGATCTTGATTCCTTTCGTCTTGGAATTCCTGACGATTTATCCCTAGAAGATTCTAAAAATCTTTTTCTAGACCTTGTTGATGGTTTAGTCGATTAGATCTATCAGGTTCATCATTCGGTTTAGCCATTGTCTAAATGTAAGTTTGGTTTCTGCTTTATTCATTTCCTTCAACTTCATAATGCTGTATTCCAGATTCTCTTCGGTTGACTCCTTGTTACCGCCAAAGTATTTGTTCTTATACTCTTCTGGTGTCTGCATCTAGTGTACTGTTGGGTTTATTACTTGTATCTATATCCCCTTGACCACTGGTTTATTGGTGGTTGATTGACGATTGATTTACCAAGTGGAGTTGTAATCCATAAATTCTAATTCTTCTATATTGACCTTCTCGGTTCCTTCTAACCATTCTGATAATTCGGATTTAAAGGCTGCTTTATTCTTGCCACTTAAAGTTTGTAATTGTCTTTGGGCATCCTCTGCAGTCATCTGGATACTAATTTCTAGTCGTTTGTATTCGATCCATTGCATTGGTTTTCTTGGTTGGTTGATAGTTGATTGACTCTTGACTCCCATTCCAAATAGGACGAACTGCAGTCAGGAGGAGGATCATCTTTAATTCCCTTAACCTTTTTCCACTTCTGATACAAGTAACCCATTACATAGGATTGACTTAAACTTTTTGGTCCATTCTCAAGCAACTCCAAGTGGTATTTACTACTCGTATATGCTTTATATTCTTCTCTCCAATTGGAGTCGTCATAGGGTTTCTTATTCATGGGTCTATTAGATCTAGGAGTTGTTTTTGGTCATTGACTAGTCGTAATCTTTTTCCCATCCTCTTGGATCTTTGAACTGCACTTCTATATGCGTTGGGGTAGTGGTGCATCATCTGGAGGTGATGCCATCTACCAAATTGGTCTTGCCATTCGATGTTGACCTTCTCCATAATTATTAGTCATCTGGCTAGCCGTTATAAGGCTGATTCGTTCATTTAACAACCCCCTAGTAGTATTTTTTTTCCTCTTGTCGTTTTGGTTTATATCTGTGAAAGAGTGACCCTTATAAAATCACCAAATCACTCTTGTTCTGTAAATTATTCTGGTTGGTTTATTGGTCTTATCTATTGGTATTACTACAACCTTACACTTGATTGACTCTTGACTGATGATTTATTGTTTAATCCAGATTAGTGTCGTTTCCCAGTTCTTCTGGGTGTAGTGGAAGTCATAGTTTCTAAGTGTAGATACTGCTACTGCTGATGGTGCGAGCATATTGAATGTGCGATCCCATAATGTAAATCCTTCCTCTTCAGCAATCTTCGACAAAATAAAGTCCATCGACACCATTCCTCTTTTTGCTCTTCGACTTGCGTTCATTTTCATTATCACTGGAAAGAAATTACCTTGTTCTATTGGATTCGTTTTTGGTGTATACCGTTCCATTGCTTCACCCATAGCCGCTGTCCACGATTCTTCTGTGGGGTCATTATTCATTTTCATCATTAACGGGTGGAATATTTTGTCCTTGACTGATGATCTTTTTATTAGTCGGTTGTAGTTCTTAAATGCTTCTCGCATCTGGTCTTCCCATACACTCTGATCCATATTCGATAGGTCTTCAGGTTCGTTGGTATATAAGTCGGGGCAATTCAGATAGGGAGGATCGGTTTGTATAGCATCAAATGACTCGTGTTCGTCTTCTAGAGGCTGCATCTTTATTCCATCTTCGTTGTAGAAATGGTAGTTACCGTTTGGGAAGTGTTCATCTACAACTTCGTAGACACGATCTACATTTCTAGGGTTTAAATCAAATCCAATAATCTCCATGTCTGACCATAAGGCTGCCATTACATTCGTTCCTTTCCCCATAAAGTTGTCTAGGACTCGTGCATTTGGTTTTCTGACGAAATACTCCAATAGGAATAGAGAATGATCCACAAATCCCGTGTAGTTCGGTATATCCCTTCCTACGACATTTCCCTTCAGGACTCTGCATTCGGTGTGTTTGGAGACCTGACGGCATATTCTGGATAGATCATGGTCTTCTCTATCAAACCTCTTTACCGCCATTGGAACTCCCCACTTCATTTTTAATTCGTGGACTAGTTGGGACTTCTCTCTGTCGGTGTGAATGTCTATCTTGGCTGTATCAATATGAAACCGAAGTGCTTGGTCAGGATCTTTCTTCGATAGTTCACCAACTCTTATCTGGACTTCTGGAGACTGTTTAGTTAGGTGTAGTAAATCATTTAGGGACTTCCTTGCGTATTCGGTTCCTCGTAGTGCATTCCGTGCGTCTGGTGTCAGTTCTGCGACTTGTCGTTTAAGACGATACATCTTCGCACTTGTACCAATTCTTCTAGCCAGATCTTCGGTAGTTTCTAACTCTTTATCGTTTGAATATCTATTCGATCCTCTTTGTCTTCGTTTACCTAAAGATTCTAATATTCTTTCTCTTTCTAAAATATGTTCTGCAGTTCCTATATAACATAATTCATTTCTAATCAGATTTTCATCTATTTCTATTAACTCCCTCTGTAAATCGTCATCACTGAAGATTTTTGCTTCTATGGTTTTCCATCCTAGATTTTTTGCTGCTTTTAAACGATGTGCTCCAGCAATTAAGGTCAGGTCAGGGTCGACACTTATAGGATTTATGACCCCTAAGGTTTGGTAGGACGACATGAGTTCATCTACCTTTAAATCATCAAGTGTCCGTAGTCGGTCTCCAACCTTTACTGACTTAACTGGGATCTGCTTAAGCATTCTGCTATTAAAGCTGCTTTATTATGACTGGTAATTTTGGTGCGGTCTAGTTGTTAATAAGAATAGATTACAATTTGGTTATAATTTAGTTTAACAATTGTTTTGTGAATAAGTGATAATCACACAATCACATTCTTATTAAGAAATGATTACTTTGCCTATCTAATAATGTATCATAATGTTAAGTGAATGAACCATTCTCCTTCTAGTCGTGCTATACTTATTATACAATTAAATAAACAACTACGGGTTCATTCCCGTCTATTAAATAATCAGACATTCCCACCCTGATTCGGTTAAGCATTCTAGACAATCAATATGCTTCTTGATGTTGTATTCCTCAGTTTGTTGAGGTTCACAATCAAGTGAAACATTAGAGAACCTCGACAACTGAATAATTACTGGAGATAATCCAATGAGTAGAACACATCGTTCTGGTTCTAAGGTAGATGCTTGGTTTTATGACGCAGATTTCCTTAATCAGATTATGGATGAGGTTCGTAAAGAACCATTCTGGATAGAAAGCAACGGGTTAGTAGTACCGTTTCCATCAGACAATTCTGGGGGATTAAGTGCTTCACTGGCTAGTTATTTTCAATATGCCTTACCCGCATTAGGTTTCTATAACTTGATACTGGGTGATGATGGTGAGTTCGTTCCTGTTCATATAAGAGGATCCATCGTTCGTGAGGTTAATGAATTCTATATTCGTAACTTCATTAAATATGCCTTCTCCTTAACGCCTAATGGTAATGAGGTGATTGATGCGATGACGATTAAAGGTGATCGTTTCTTCGGCAAGAGAGTTCTTACATCTCTTCGCCCTGTATATGATCTAAAACCTTTAAAGGACTCTCGTTCGACTTCCTATCGTTTCTTTAATAACGGGGTAGTTAAGACTAAAGCAGATTCTATTGAATTGATTACTTACGATGACTTACCTGATGGTTCCTTTGTTTGGGGCAATCAGATTATCAATCGTGACTTCGATTCCTCTCTTGTTGATTCTTATTCGGATGATTCCTTCATATCAGATATAACTGGTAAAGAGGGGCATCAATTCCATAAGTGGGTGCAGAACCTATGTAAACAGCAAGACGATTCATCCAAGTGGGTATACCAAGAAAATAAGTTTAAGACCCTATCTAGTGGTTTTGGTTATTTACTTCACCAATATTGGAATGAATATAAGTGCGTTATCCTCGTTGATGAAGATCTAGAGGCAGGACAAGCAAACGGAAGAACTGGTAAATCAGTTGTTCTTATGGATGCTTTATCCCACGCCCTTGATACTGTTGTAGTTGATGCTGGTGCGATACGAAAAGGTGCTGATAATAAGTTCCTTTGGAATTTCGTATTACCTTCGACACAGCACATTGCGATGGATGATTGCCGTGAGGACTTCGACTTCAATACTCTATTTTCTAAAATCACTGGACCTATGGTTTGTGAGAGAAAATATGGTGGTATGTTCCAATTCTCTAAAAACGATAAGCCAAAGTTAAGTTTATCTAGCAATCATCCGATCATCGGTGATGGTTCCTCTTATACAGATAGACAGCATCTATGTGAAGTAGGTGGTTTCTATCGTTGGCATAAGATGGAGGCATTTAAATCCCCTGATAAGTTTCATGGTGGATATTTATTTGAAGATGATTGGGGAAACCAGAACTGGCAGGAGTTTGATGCTTTCTGCGTAAAATCCCTTCGTTATTACCTTTCTAAAGGACTAATAGGTGGTGGTGCATCAAGTAACTATGCACTTAAGAAACTCCACAATCAAGTGGGTTCTGCCGAATTAGTATCGACCTTACATCGTTTCCTAGAAACAAATGTAGGTGAGGAAACATACCAGAAAAAACTGGTAGGTATGACGAATGAAGAGGAGACAAGATGCTTACAAGAGTTTGTTGAGGATGCACATCCTGAGGAAACTTTTACTAAGAATAAGATTTCTACTTCGTTCTATGCTGTGGCATCCTATTTCGGATTCCATATCAATAAGGGTTCAGATCCTAGACCACAAGCACGATTTGGTGGTAAAGGTGTAAACAAATATTTGATTACATCTTCTGCTAAACCATTCTTTAAGAAAGCAGATTCATTAAAGGTTGATGTTTCTGTTGGTGTAGGGACTGATTTTTTGGATAATGACTCAATCAATCGTGTAGAGAAGAAACTAGGGAAGAGTGAACTTAAAACACCTCCTGTTCGTGCTTCTGTTGCCGTTGACTAGTTGTTAGTGCATCTGGTGGGGGTTTATATCCCTCACCAGTTGTTTTCCTTTTTAAATGTGATTTTGTGAAATCCAGTAGTTGTTCAGGCGTATCACTAAATCACTATTATTTTTTATTTTTTTATTATGGAACTGGATTTAAAGGCTGCCTTGCTTGATTATTTGGATGGACTACCCGATGTAAATCCTGATGATGTTTTTATGACAGAGGAAGAGTGGGATAATGAAGTTAAAGAATTTCGCAAGAAAGACCTTTTAGGGTTGTAAATCCTGTGGGAATTTTTTTGTGGACACCAGGAATTTTTATGCCGTTTTCGATAGGTCGTCCGTTTGAGACTTGGTATAGATTGTTGGAACCAGATTCATTTAGGTTGAGGGGGGTGTCCCTTCACGACTAGACCGTTATCAATTGGTTATACATTATTGATATAGATGTATTAGATATTTGTTGTATCAGATCTGGTGGAGTATCTACTGACATGGATCGTATTTGACCTGCAGGATTTACGACCACATAGTAAGTTCTATTTCCTCTACTAAAGGTTAATTGTCTTGTCACCAATTGGGTTTCTTCTGTTCCGTCTAAATGAAGATCCGTATACTGTTCTAAAACATAGTTGTAAATATCCTGTTCTATATTTTTCGTTAGGACATCTAGCTGTTGTTGTTGTTGATCTATTTTCATATCAATCGTTCCTGCTTCAATTGGTTATATAAGATCTCTATTCCAAAGTCCTTCACTTCTTCGTCATTCTTAAAAGCAGGTTTCTTTGTAACTTGATCCTTATATTTCATTCGGATCTCTGACAGCATTTTTCTAGTTTGTTGGTTCATGTTGTTCGTGCTAATTCATTTACTATTGCCCATTTATGATTTACGACCTTTGACCTTAATTTGTAGTATTCCTCGATTGCTTTAAATATCGTTCCACTAAATCCTAATTCCCATTCATCCCCGAAGTCATCAATCGTATCTAGTAACTTCTGATTCTTTTTGGAGATGGAGACCATCTTCATTCTTTGACTATTCATAATTCTCTTGGTTTCTGTGGTGGTCTATCTGTTGTTTGATAGGCTGTACCGTTTAGGTAATATTGAATTCCATTGGACAGGTAGGATAATTCCTCATCTTTAAATCGACCTATCAATCTTCTAACTTCATTCCTTACGATCTTCTTTCTATAATCACTAAACATCATCTATATCTGCGTCTGATCTATTTAGTGTATATACATTTCTAGTAGCCGTTATTGTAAATCCCTAGTTATAAAACCTTTTTTCCCGATAGAGTGCAGGGTTAGATGGCTCTTCCACATAGGTTTATTCGGACAATTAAATCTAATATGATATGTATATACAGATCTCTAATATCCCATGAACACTAGGGTCTTTACACTTGATTGATTGTTGACTGATGGTTTATTGATAGTTGGTTTATTGTTTATTGGTCTTGGTTTAGTTAAGTGATTGTGTGTTCACTAAATCACCTTATGCTGCTAAAACTTTTTCCTTACAAATCTTTTGGACTGCCGTTAATGATACTCCTGTAAGGGTGACGATCTTTCTTAAACTATTTCCTTCATTTCTCAACTTGATAATATTGTCCTTCTTTACTTGTTCTAGTTTTGGTCGACCACCTAAGGATAAATTATTTTGTCTTCTGTAATTGACACTTTCTTGGACCCGATCTCGTATCAATTCCCTTTCTATATCATTCAGTCCTGTTAGTAATCCAATTAGTAACGGGGCCATCTTTCCTAATGCACGAGTATCAATTAACCCATCTAATGTTTTGACGAATATATTGTTCTTCTGGAGTTCGTGTAAGCAGTTAATCACCTCAACTTGACTCCTTCCTAATCTTGATAATGAGCACACCCTGATTTCGTCAAATGGTTCTAATACCGTTAGAACTGCTTGTAATTGTGGTCTCTCATCTGCAGGTGTCCGACTGGATATTTTCTCATAAAATACCTTTGAACATCCTGACTCCTTTAATTTTTCTACTTGATTGTCGGTTGATTGATGATTGGTTGATACACGGGCATAGCCGTAAATTCTGGACATTGTTCTTAAAACCATCTCTGTAAATGAACTATAACAGAAACACCCTTTATGAACACCTTATGTCGATTATTTGTAGCCGTTTCTTTTGTATGTTCTACCTTAAGGTTTTTACTACACTAAATCACTATATTTTTTGTAAACATGATGGGTTGATTGATTGTTGACTGATGGTTTATTGATCCATTTCTAAACTTACCCATCCATCTGCATATCGTTCCATCCATTCTTCGTTTATTTGATCTGCTGTTGTTATGTTTGGATTCAGGGCAAGAATTCCATAAACTTCCCACATAATTCTTTCTAGTTGTAGTGGTAGACCTTCATATCCTTGTAGTGCTTCGTTTTCAATAATGTTGGAATGTATAGCCAGCATCCCGTGTAAAACTAATCCTCCTTTTCCTGATAATTTCCCGTATTTCTTCTTCAGATCTTGAGTTTCTTCTGTAATTGGGTTCGTTATCGTTGGTGTACTAGGTGGTGGAGACTGTTTCTGCAGAATAGATTTAAGAGAATTAAGCATTTTTCCTTTGTTTTTATAGGATTTTAGGTCGTTTTGATGATTTTTAATCGACCACTTGATACTTTTGACCTTTGACCCATACTTCTTTGATCTCTTTTCCTCGATTATCTAGACCTATCGGGACTTTATTCGGGGTAGATGCGATCATCCGACCTTCGGGCTCATAACCCGAAGAGTTATTTGATGGTGTAAATCCTTCTGGTTTCTGTGTTTTTCTTCCTTTGGCATTACATTTTTTGATTGTCGACAGCAGATGGTTTATTCCGTTTTTGGTTTTGGGTTTTTTCTGCCCTTCAAGAGAATTGTTTTTATAGAAATGAGGATTAAGAACTTGACCTGACGCCACTGGCACTTCGTGTTGTTCTATTTCTCTATTTCGTTCGGACTGATAAGCAGCAGATACAGATCTTGGGGATTTAGATAATAATTCCTCCTCTTGTTCGGGGATTGCATACCAGTAGTCCCGTCTATATCGGTGTTTCCATCGTTGTTGCCTTCGTAGTAGTTCTGCTTC
>MDTG01234291.1_pt1 | contig 10063 bp, 12 predicted proteins | sample 811421 | NCBI WGS metagenome assembly MDTG01 (sample SAMN05326645, study PRJNA326480) | marine metagenome | isolation source: seawater | place: Pacific Ocean: South East | collected 2011 | reverse complement strand
CGGCGATGGATGGAGAGTTTCGCGAAATAGCGAATCCCTTCGATCAGCCCCCTCCTTGATCGCGCACGCCCTGCGCCGCTATAGACTGACCCTCCCATGAAACCCACCAATCCTCCCAAGACCTACCGGGTCAAAAGCTTCGGCTGCCAGATGAACGTCTACGATGGCGAGCGCATGGCCGAATTGCTGGAAGCCAAAGGCATAACGCCTGCGTCCGAAGGCGAAGCTGCCGATCTGGTGGTGCTGAACACCTGCCACATTCGCGAGAAGGCGACCGAAAAGGTCTATTCCGATATCGGCCGACTGGTGAAGGCAGGCGCGGAAGCGGGCAAGGATCAGATGATCGCCGTGGCCGGCTGCGTGGCGCAGGCTGAAGGTGAGGAGATCATGAAGCGCGCGCCGTCAGTAGGCATGGTGGTCGGCCCGCAGGCCTATCACCGGCTGGGCGACATGCTGGACCGCGCTGTTGCAGGCGAACGCAGCACCGATACAGACATGCCGGAGGATGCCAAGTTCGCCGCCCTGCCCAAGCGTCGCAAGGTGTCACCCACTGCGTTCCTTACCGTGCAGGAAGGGTGCGACAAGTTCTGCACCTATTGCGTGGTGCCATACACTCGCGGGGCGGAAATCTCCCGTCCGTTCAGCGATCTGGTGGACGAGGCTGCAAAGCTGGTCGATGCCGGCGCGCGCGAGATCACGCTGCTGGGGCAGAACGTAAACGCCTGGACTGGTGAGGATGCGAAAGGCCATGCACTGGGGCTGGACGGGCTGATCCGCGAACTGGCCAGGCTGCCCGATCTGCAGCGCATCCGTTACACCACCAGCCACCCCAACGACGTGACCGACGGCCTGATCGCCGCTCATGGCGAGGTGGACAAGCTGATGCCCTATCTGCACCTTCCGGTGCAAAGTGGCAGCGACCGCGTGCTGAAGGCGATGAACCGCAGCCACACGGCAGAAAGTTATCTCAAGCTGCTGGATCGCTTTCGCGCGGCGCGACCCGACATTGCCCTGAGCGGCGATTTCATCGTCGGTTTTCCCGGCGAAACCGAGGCCGAATTCGTCGAAACCCTCAATATCGTCGATGCCGTGGGTTACGCGCAGGCATTCAGTTTCAAGTATTCCGCCCGACCCGGCACGCCTGCCGCCAGCATGGAGGGCCACATCGCCCCGCAGGTGATGGACGAGCGGCTGCAGCGCCTGCAGGCTCATCTCAACCGGGATCAGTACGCATTCAATCAGGCCAGCGTTGGCAAGAGCTGTGACGTCCTGATTGAGCGCAAGGGCCGCAAGCCCGGCCAGTGGCTGGGCAAATCGCCGTGGCTGCAATCGGTGTTCTTCGATAGCGAACTGCAGATTGGCGACACCGTGCGCGCGGAACTGGTCCATGCCGGACCAAGCTCCCTGCAAGGCCGACTGGTGGAGCGCGTTCCGGCCTGAGGCAGCGGCGCGTCGGGTTCACCGTTTCGAACGGATCGTTCGTGATTCTTTCCGCGAATAGCGCGGCGAGCGCATGATTCTGCGCGTTGTGAAGCAGCCCGTCGCTGCGCGCCGAGATGACAGAAGCAAGACTTTCCACTGTCATGTTGACCAGCCTGACTTGCCAGCGCGCGGGCGAGGCCTATCTTTGCAGGTAGCCAATCGAAAGGAAGCGCCCAGACCCATATGGCCCGCAAACCGCACCGTGACGCCGGCGACAACGCCGCCACGATCGCCCACCCGGAACAACGACGCGACGCTTCTCGGCGTGCCAGGGTGGAGGTTTCTTTCGATGACCAGACCACGCTTGGCGCGCTGTTCGGGGAATTCGACGCCAATCTCGTCCAGATCGAGAACCGCCTCGGCGTTTATATCGCCGCACGCGGGGACACGGTTTCGATCGAGGGGACTGAGGACGACGTTGCCCGTGCCCGCGACGTGCTGATCAAGCTGCATGAAAAGCTGCTGACAGGCGAGGATGTGGACGCTGGCGCGATCGACGCGCTCATCACCATGGCGGACGAGCCATTGCTGGATGGAATCGTAACCGGCAAGGCCAAGGGCCCGCCGATCATGATTCGCACCCGCAAGAAAACGATCACCCCGCGCAGCAACACGCAGGCGGACTACATGCGGCAGCTGAACAGCCGCGACATGATTTTCGCACTCGGTCCGGCGGGCACCGGCAAGACATATCTGGCCGTGGCGCAGGCAATCAGCCAGCTAATTACAGGCAGCGTGCAGCGCCTGATCCTGTCGCGCCCCGCTGTGGAAGCGGGCGAGAAGCTGGGTTTCCTTCCCGGTGACATGAAAGACAAGGTCGATCCCTACCTGCGCCCGCTCTACGATGCGCTGTATGACTGTATGCCGCCCGAACAGGTGGACCGTCGCCTTGCCAGCGGGGAGATAGAAATCGCACCTATCGCCTTCATGCGTGGTCGCACGCTGGCCGATGCTTTCGTAATCCTGGACGAAGCGCAGAACACCACGCGCGAGCAGATGAAGATGTTTCTCACCCGCTTCGGCCAGAACAGTCGCATGGTGATCTGCGGCGACCCCCGGCAGGTGGACATTCCCGGTGGCGACCGCATGAGCGGCCTTGCCGATGCGGTGCAGCGCGTCGAAGGGCTGGAAGGCATCGGCGTCACCCGCTTCACTGCCGCAGACGTGGTGCGCCACCCCATCGTGGGCCGCATCGTGGAAGCCTACGAAGGCCCGGCAGAGGGTCGCGGTCACGCCGACTGATCGGGTGGAACTGGAAATCGAAATTGAACACTGGCCCGTGGGCGAGTGGGAGGACCTTGCCGAGCGCGTGGCCGAGGCAGCGCAGCAAGTCGCCCCCGAACTGGCCAATGCGCGCCTCGTCACCAGCCTGCTGTTTACCAGCGATGTGCGCGTTCACGAACTCAACCGCGAATGGCGGCAGCGTGACAAGCCTACCAACGTGCTCAGCTTTCCCATGCTGGAGCGCACCGATCTGATCCATCTCGACCCCGACGGCGGGCCTTCCGAAATGCCCCCCGTCCTTCTGGGCGACATCGCCCTCGCCTTCGAGACTTGCGCGCGCGAGGCCGAAGCAAAGGGCATCGCGCTGGAAACCCACGCGGCGCACCTTATCCTGCACGGTCTGTTGCATCTGGCAGGTCACGATCATGAAATTTCGGACGATGACGCTGAAAAAATGGAAGCACTCGAAGTGAATGCGCTTGCGCTATTGGGTATTGCCAACCCATATAGTGACACCAGTTCCTGAACGGAGAAAGTAGCAGGGCAATGCCCGAGAGTGACAGACCTGACGATTCCCAGTCCGGAGAATCGGAGAGTAGCAGCGGCAACGGTAGTTCGGGGGGGCTTTGGAATGCCATCCGTGGACTGTTCGAAGAGCAAGGCGACACCAGCCTGCGCGCGCAGCTTGAAGAAGCGATTGACGAGCATGAGGACGAAGCCGCCAATGGCGGTGAGCAGCCATCGAAGGGGGATCTCTCCTCTGTCGAACTGACGATGCTGCGCAACCTGCTGCATTTCAGCGAGCACGATGCCGACGATGTGGCCATTCCGCGCAAGGATATTATCGCGGTTGAGGCAACCGTGCCGTGGAGCGAGATGGTAGACCTGTTCGCCGAGCACGGCATTTCGCGTATGCCCGTTTTCCGCGGCCAGCTGGACGATGTGATCGGCATGATGCACCTGAAGGATGTGTTCGCCTATCTCGCCAGTGGCAAGGAGCCGCCTGCCGACTGGACCGTGATGATGCGTCAGCCGCTGTATGTGCCGCAGGCGCGCGGCGCGCTGGACGTGCTGGCCGACATGCGTCAGCGCCGCGTCCACCTGGCCATCGTGGTGGACGAATTCTCGGGCACCGACGGGATCATCACAATCGAGGATCTGGTCGAGGAAATTGTCGGTGAGATCGAGGACGAGCACGACGAGGCTCCCATCGAACAGGTCGTGGCGATTGACGAGGGCGTGTGGGATGCCGATGCCAGCGTGGAACTGGATGATGTCGCCAAGGTTGTCGGCGATCCGGCGCTTGCCGAAGTGGAGGAAGCGGTGGACACGCTCGGCGGCCTGGCGTTCGTGCTGGCAGAGGAGGTGCCGCAGCCCGGCACCATTCTGGATCATCCCAGCGGCTGGCGGATCGAAGTCACCGCCGGCGACGAGACTCACGTCACGCGCCTTCGCCTTCACGCTCCGGTCGACGACGCGGCAATGGAGGACGTGTAAAAACGCTTTGAAGCCAAGTCCTTCGCACTGCACAGTTTTTTGGTGCAGTGCGGCAAAAACTTGGCGCAGAGCGCGAATTTGATCTCGACAGAGACCATATTTGTACCAACATTGCCCTTATGCGCCGCCTCCCCCCACTTCGCGCTCTTGAAGCGTTTATTCGTGTCGTTCGCCTGGGATCAGCGCGTTCGGCCGCGAATGAGCTGGGTCTGAGCCCGTCGGCGCTTTCCCGCCGAATCAGCAATCTTGAAAGTTTTACGGGGCGCAAGCTCTTCTCACGCTCCGGTCAGACGATGAAGCTGACGGATGAGGGGCGGATTTTCTACGATGCGGTGGCGCCGCACCTCGAATCGCTGGCGGCGGCGGTGGAATCGCAAAGTGAGAATATGCAGCTGATGCGCCTGCGGCTGGGCGTGATGCCGCTGTTCGGCACACAGCGGCTGTTTCCGCGCCTGAATGAACTGCGCAAGGCGCACCCGCGCCTGCACCTCGATATCGATACAAGCCCACATCTGGTGCACCGCGTGGGTGATACTCTGGATGCCGCGATTACCCTTGCAGACCAGCCCGATCCCTCACTCTATTCCGTGCAGCTGGATCACAACACCGTCCACGCCATTGCCAGTGCAGAGCTTGTTGCAGAACTGGGCGAAAATCCGGGCATAGAGGCGTTGTCCCAGCAAACATTCCTGCTCCATACCGACATGGTGGGGAGCTTTGACGCCTGGAAAACCGCGCTGGGGCTGGAGAAGCTGCAGCCAGCCGCGATCGACCATTACGATTCGGGACAGCTGATTCTGGAGGCGGCAGCGCAAGGCATGGGTATTGCCATGATGCATGACGATCACCTGGTTCGGAACAATGACCCGCGCCTTGCCAGGCTTTTCGACAAGTCGATCGAAAGCCCCTATTCCTACTGGTTCCTGTGCCGGCCGGCCGATCTGGAGGCACGGCCCGTGCGAATTTTCCATGATTGGGTGGTTGAGGCCGGACTCTAGCGCTCTATCGGCATGGCGCGGCACGGTCGGCAGAATGAAGAAGGGGCGCCGCAGTGGGCGCCCCTTTCAGTGTCAGGCGACAGTGGCCTTGACGATCTTGCCCGGGCTGGCGGGCGGTTCGCCGGTCGGCAGGGCATCGACATGTTCCATGCCGCTCTCCACTTCGCCCCATACGGTGTACTGGTTATCCAGGAAGCGGGCATCGTCGAACACGATGAAGAACTGCGAATTGGCGCTGTTGGGATCCTGCGTGCGGGCCATGGAGCACACGCCGCGCACGTGCGGCACGTTGCTGAATTCCTGCTTCAGGTTGGGCTTGTCGGACCCGCTCATGCCGGTGCCGGTGGGATCGCCACCCTGCGCCATGAAACCGGGAATCACGCGGTGGAACACCACGCCGTCGTAGAAGCCTTCTTTCGCCAGCTCGGTAATGCGCGACACGTGATTTGGGGCCACATCGCCGCGCAGCTTGATGACGACATCGCCGCCTTTGCCGTCGCCGCAATCGAGTGTGAAAGTCAGTTTCTCATCAGCCATGTAGGTATCTCCTTGCAAAGTTGCGGGCGGGTTAGAGGATCGCTGCGGGAAAGTCACGACCACCCTGCCCCAGTGCCTTGCTTTTGCAGCCACAGGGCATAGACCGCGAAACATGGCTGAAACCGATCTCCGCGAATACGACGCCGAAACGCCGGTTCAGGGCGAAGGCGAACAGTTCGACGAGGAAAACCGGCTGAAGCCCGAATTTGTGCGGCAGGTGCGTGAAAGCCTGGACGACGATAACGAGGAAAGCACTTACGATCTCGTAGAACCGCTCCACCCCGCTGACATCGCCGACCTTTTCGAACTGCTGGACCGCGATGATCGTCGCGAACTGGCAGCTGCCATCACCGATCTGATGAGCAGCGAGGTGGTGGCCGAGCTGAACGATTATGTCCGCGAGGACATGCTGGAGGACTTGCCGCCGGAAGCGGTGGCCGAAATCGTCGGGCAGCTTGATACCGACGATGCCGTTCAGCTGATTGAGGATCTGGACGAGGGCGACCAGCGCGCCATTCTGGCGGAGGTGGAGGCAGAGGATCGCGCGGTCATCGAGACCGCCCTCGCCTACCCGGAGGAAACAGCAGGCCGCCTGATGCAGCGCGAGCTGATCGCGGTGCCGGACTCCATGACGGTGGGCGACCTGATCGACTACTTGCGCTCCGAAGAGGGACTGACCACGGAGTTCTGGGAAGTCTTCGTGGTGGATCACCGGTTCCATCCGCTGGGCACCTGCCAGCTCTCCTGGATTCTCCGCACCCCGCGCTCTGTCCGGCTGACCGATGTCATGAAGCGCGACCAGACGCTTATTCCGGTGGATATGGATCAGGAAGAAGTTGCGCTGCGGTTCCAGAAATATGCGCTGATTTCCGCCGCCGTGGTGGACGAGAACGGGCGGCTGGTGGGCCAGCTGACCGTCGACGATATCGTTCACATCATCTCGGAAGAGGCGGGCGAGGACGCCCTGCTGATGAGCGGCGCAGGCGAAGGCGACATCAACGAGCCGCTGCGCGATGCCTACTCCGCGCGTGTGCGATGGCTGGTGGCGAACCTTGGCACCGCCGTTGTTGCCAGCGCCATTATCGCCTATTTCGGCGCCGCGATCGAACAACTGGTGGCGCTGGCTGTTCTGATGCCCATTGTCGCCAGCATCGGCGGCAATGCGGGCACACAGACCATGGCGGTGACCGTACGCGCCATCGCCATGAACCAGCTGACGAAGTCCAACACATCGCGCCTGGTGCTGAGAGAATTGAAAGTCGCCTTGATGAACGGCGTCACGATTGCCGTGCTGATCGGCATTGCGACAGCGCTGATCTTTACCCCGCAGCTGGGTGCGGTGATTGCCGCTGCCATGGTGATCAATATTATCGTATCGGGAATGGCGGGCGTGCTGGTGCCCGTGGCGTTCGACCGGCTGGATCAGGATCCGGCTGTCGCCAGCAGCGTGTTCGTGACCATGATCACCGATTCGATGGGCTTCTTCGCCTTCCTTGGCCTGGCCGTGGCCAGTGGCCTTGTAGCCATGTGACCCAAAGGCACCTTGAGTAGGGGAATGGCTGCCCTATCTTGGCAGTCATGCCGCTTCACCTGACCAAGATCGCGTTCGGCGCGGCGAGTTTTGCCGATATTGAAAGCTGGTATGCCGGGCGGCGCAGTCCGCATGTCACCACGCGCTATCGTCCGACAAGGTGGGAAGAGTGTATCGGGGGATCGCTGTACTGGATTCACCAGCACAACATCGTTGCCCGTTCCACGATTCTCGGATTTGCGCAGACCGACAATGGTCGCTGGCTGATCGAACTGGAGCCGCAACTGGTTCGCGTGATGCCGCGGCCCAAGCGCGCGCATCAGGGCTGGCGCTACCTGAAGGGAGAGCCGCCGCGCGATCTGGCAGAGGGCGAGGAGATCGGCGACGTGCTGCCCGGTAAGCTGGCGGGCAAGCTACAGCGGCTTGGCCTGATCTGAGCATATCGCGATACTCGCCGTTTATCCGACCTTTCCCGCACTGCAGCATGTCCTTGCGCCGCGACCCGGCAGCCTGAGGCGGGCATGGAACCAAGGTAAATGCAGGTCGTTCAGCGGTTATGGACAAGTCGGAACATACCAAGCCCAGCGCTGATCTGTTGGCGCGGCTGCACGACGCCTGCCGCCCGTCCTTCTCCCCCAGCGCATTTGCCATGCGTGCGCAGGGCGAAGGCGATTATCTGGTCCCAAACCGAGCGAACAAGAGTTTGGTGGCGGGCGGTTCGACCTTGGGCGATTCAATCCGTCGCAAACAGCAGAACTCCTGATCTCGAGCGGGCCGTAATTATTCCAGTGCGCCTTAATTCGGAACATTGCCCCTCCCTACCGGGTTGATTGGGAAAGGAGAATGTTAATGCCCGAACGCCAGAGCCGCCATCCCGACAATGACCTGATCGACCGCATGCAGGACGGTGCGACGCCGTCACAAGGCAGCCGTTCAGGCGGCGCCGTGAACACCCGTGTCGGCACGCGGGACGAGATCAACCGCGCCACCGATCCTGAAAACCGCGAGCCCGCAGTGGGCAGTGATAACCCGGCCGACGATGCGAAGAAGGGTCCGAAGACCCGTGCCGCGATCCAGTCCGAACGCAACGATTCCTGATCAGTTGGCAGACGCCATTTCGGCGATTTGCAACAGGGCGCGCGCGAAGCTTTCCGGCTCCTGCGCGCCTTGTAGCATGTATTGGTGATTGACGATAAAGGTGGGCACGGCGGAAATGCCGCCGCTTGCCCCGCGCTCTTCGTCAGCCCGAACCGCCAGTTCCAGGATTTCGTCATCCAGCGCCGCACGGACGGCTGTTGGATCAAGGCCCACACCCTTACAGAGATCGACCAGCACGTTGCGGTCGCCCATATTGCGCCGCTGCTGGAAATGGGCGCCGAACATTGCCTCTTTCAGCGCGGTCTGTTTCGCCGGACCGTATGATGCCAGCGCCCAGCGCAGCAACTTGTGGCAATCAAAGCTATTCCACACCATCGCCGCTGGCGCATCGCCCTCCCCCTGCCACGAAATCGGAAAGCCCACCCTCTCAGCCGCGCCTTCCAGTTCCGCGCGCATGGCCGAAATCTGTTCCTCGCTGCGATTGTAAGTCTCTACGAGATGCTGCGACTGCAATTTCCCTTCAGCCGGCATCTGTGGGTTGAGTTCGAAGGGCATCCAGCGAACAGTAACTTCCACGTCATCGCCAGCAAGGCGAGCGCCTTCGGCAAAGCTGCGCCACCCCACCACGCACCACGGGCATGTTACGTCGGCCCAGATATCGACGATCAGGGGCGTGCTCATGCCATGTTATCCAGCCAATGCCGCAGCAGGTAATGCGCGATTGCCGTGGCTAGGGGTGGACGAAACGGTGTGGAATCCTTCGGGTTGGCCATGGCTTGCGCGACTTCGGCCCGTGTGAACCAGCGCGCATCGGCGATCTCTGTCTCGTCGATCGTCAGTTCGCGGCTGTCGGCGAAGGCGTGGCAGCCAATCATCAACTGGCTGGGAAACGGCCAGGGTTGGCTGGCGATGTAGGACACATCGCGCACCCTTATGCCCACTTCTTCCCACACCTCACGCTTCACGCCTTCCTCGATACTCTCTCCCGGCTCCACGAACCCCGCCAACGCGGAGTAGCTGCCCTCTGGCCAGCCCTGCCCCCGGCCCACAAGCAATGATCCTTGATGCTCCACCAGCATGATGGCAACCGGATCGACACGCGGGAAATGCTGCGCCTTGCACGACGGGCAGCCGCGCTGCCAGCCGCCCTTGGCGATCTGCGTGCGACTGCCGCATTGCGCGCAGAAGCGATGCCGCGCATGCCAATCGGCAATGCTGCGCGCACCGCCGTAAAGCGCTAGCTCGGCAGGCGGCAGTCGCATCAGCGCCAGCATCGTCTCTCGCATGGTGATGGCGTTGCGCTGATCGCCTTCGGCCGGCACAGCGACGAACAATGGCGACCCTTCACGCAGGCCCAGATACACAAGCTCTGCATCTGCACTCACATCGGTCAAACCGGACGTGAGCAGAACGCCGTCGTCAAACAGCGGCATCAACCCGTCGAGTGCGAGCAGTCGCGCATCGTCGCGAGCGCGTAGCCGCGCCAGTTGCTCCGGATCGGCGCGGGCGTGATCGTCCTTGTCCAGATCATGGCCTGTGAAAGCCAGTGGCATTTCCATCATCCTCGCACCATCCGTGCGGCATCGTTGGCCACGGCAATCGGAAAATCGCTCTGAATGTCGTAGGCTTCGGCGGGCATATACTGCGTCATCAGACTGTGCCGCAGGCCGTAGCGCATGTTGACGAGGCCAACAGT
>MDTG01151675.1_pt1 | contig 10063 bp, 8 predicted proteins | sample 811421 | NCBI WGS metagenome assembly MDTG01 (sample SAMN05326645, study PRJNA326480) | marine metagenome | isolation source: seawater | place: Pacific Ocean: South East | collected 2011 | reverse complement strand
TGCGCTTTCCAGAAATTTTATAATGAAGCAATTTTTTGGTTATCTATATTAGATGTGTTAAAACCTTCTCAAATTTACATGGTTTGTCATTATCACAAAGAGGGTCTAATTTTTGCTGCAAAAAAGTTAAAAATTAAAATCATTGAATTTCAGCATGGTCTAATTGCTAAAAGTGATATTTTTTACAATTTCCCTAAAGAAATCATCTCAATAAAAAAGGATTGTTTATTTCCGGATGAATTTAGAGCCTATGGAAAATATTGGTTAGATATACTAAAAAAAGGAAATTTTTTAAAAAAGGACAAATTAAAGTTAGTTAGCTATTTTTTATATAGTCGAAATAAATTAAATAAGAGTGAAGCGGAATGGCTTAAATATTTTACAGAAAGTAAAAAAATAATCCTGGTTACTACTCAGACGTATCTTTCAAAGATTTTCGTTAAGTATATTGATAAGCTAATTGGTCTTTTAAATGAGGACTATTGTATAGTAGTAAAACCGCATCCCAAAGAAGATATAGACTATTACAATAAATATAATAATTTAAGGAATATTAAAGTGACTCAAATTTCAACTGAAATTTTACTTAGTAAAGCTGATATTCATATTACAATGTATAGCACAACAGCCTTCGATGCTTTAAGGTATGGATTATCAACGTATTTTATATACAACGAAAATCAATTTGATTATATTGACGAGATAAACAAAGTAATTGGAGGAAAAATCATTTATGACTTTAATGTAAAACCTTGGATAATTGAAAATAAATTAAGTGTAAGCTCTGATGAATTCTTCAATCAAAAATAACTTTTTAGTTTCTATTGTAATTCCGTGCTATAATGTTCAAGATTACATTAAAAAATGTATTTATTCAGTTTTAAATCAAACTTACCAGCCCATTGAAATTATATGTGTTGATAATAATTCGACTGATGACACCTATTCAATTTTAATGCAATTAAAATCGTTAGCGGATATAAAAGTATGTAGTTGTTTTAAAAGAGGAGCGAATCACGCTAGAAATTTGGGTCTTAAAAAATCAAGTGGTGATTGGATTCAATTTTTAGATGCAGATGATATTTTACTACCAAATAAAATAGAATTTCAGGTTGCTGAAATATTAAATGGTGACAATTCTGATGTTGTTTTCTCACCATTTACCAAAAGAAGTACAGATGGTTTTGACACATTTGTAGCTTGCAATGAAATTATTGAACTCGGTCTTTTGGCTACAAAGCTAGGTATTACATCTTCAAACCTTTTTAAAGCTTCAAAAGTTAAATCTTGTGGTATGTGGAATGTTAATCAAGAAAGTTCACAAGAGTATGAATTAATGTTTAGGATGTATAAGAGCAAGGCCATATTTAAATATTGTAGTAAGAATTCAACGGTAAATATATCTCGAAAAAGTGGTCAGATTTCAACCTCAAATATGTCAGATAACTGGAATAGATATGTTGATTTACGAGTTGATATGATAAATTATTTTCATCATGAAATTTTATTAGAACAAAATATAAAAATAATGATGGATGAAATCTTTTTTGATTGTCTTAGAATATTAGCAAAATATGATTTGCCCAAAGCAAATAAGCTGTACTTTAATTATTTGTCTGATTATAAGCCTATTAAATCTAAATCTAATTCATTTTTGTACGTTACGCTGTTTCATTTTTTAGGGTTTAAAAAAACAGAGTTGATAAAATCATTTTTCTATGATTAGTATAGTGATGCCGAATTATAATAAAGAGGATTTTATTGTACAAGCTGTAGAATCGATTTTGAGACAGACAAGTTCAGATTGGGAATTAATCATTGTTGACGATTGTTCAACAGATGACTCGATAAAAGCTATTTCTGCATTAACATATGGTAATGATAAAGTGAAAATAATATTTAATGATGTAAATAGAGGTGCAAATTATTGTAGAAATATTGGTTTTAAAAATTCATCTTTTGACTGGATAATGTTTTTTGATTCTGATGATTTATTAAGTGATGTTTGTATTGAAAACAGACTCTCTTTTATTAAAAATAGTTCTGGTAATTATGATTTTTTTGTATTCAGTTTAAAATCATTTGAAATCGATATTTTAGACAATAATAAATTGTGGATTCCAATAAAGAAGAATGCACTTAACAGATTTTTATCCCATGATTTGCCTTGGCAGACAATGCAAACATTATGGTCTAAGCGATCTTTGAAAAAAATTAATGGATTTGATAATGATTTTGTCAGAATGCAAGACGTTGAAATTCATACTAGAGCATTATTTAAAAAATTAAGTTTTAATGTATGTGAAAAAAAACCAGATTGTTTCTACAGAATAGAAAAAAAAAGAATTAAAGACTATAAAAAGTATGTTAATGAATTCTCTGACTCGGTTATAATGTATTATTTAAAATTTTATAATTATTGTGATAAAAGACAAAAAAAGATATTGTTTTCAACATTAATTGAAACATTGATTTACGTTGAAAATATCATTAGAACTAATGATTTTTATCCATCTTTTGTAACTAATACGAGGCAAAAATTTTTTGACCTGACAGATTCAAAGTTAAGATATTTAGTTTTAAAATTTATTTCAATTATATATTCAAACAGAATATTATATCCATATGGACTTAAACTTTTGATAAAAAATTTTTTAAAAATTGAAAGTTATCTTAAATAGTAAGCATCGTAATTTTGGTATTGATTTTATAAGGGCAATTTCAATATGGTGTGTTTTGTTATATCACCATGGATTTAATATTCCAGGACTTAATTTTTTTTCTTTAGGGGGGCTTGGAGTAGAGATTTTTTTTGTTATTAGTGGTTTTTTGATAGGTAATATTCTAATTAAAAATTTAGAATTTAGTAATACATTAAGTTCTATAATTAAGTTTTGGAAAAGAAGATGGTTTAGAATTCTTCCACTTTATTACTTCGTTCTATTAATAAGATTTATTTTAGATCCTTCAATTGGGTTTGATATTTTGTGGTTTGCTTTCTTTTTGCAGTCTAACTTTTATGAAATTGATTTTTTTGCAGTTTCTTGGAGTCTTGTTATTGAGGAATGGTTTTATTTAATTGCACCTTTTGTATTATACTCTATAAACCTTTCTTTTGGTAAAAGAAAACCTATATTATTACTCTTTTTCCTTGTTTTTCTTATTAATCTTATAAGATATTTTTATTACTTGAAAGTAGATCTTTATAGTGCGATTTCTGCACAATTTATTTTAAGATTAGACTCATTATTCATTGGTGTAATATTAGTTATGATAAAGTTGAGGTTTTATAAATTTTACATAAAACTTTCTAATTTAAAGTTCTTTACTTTATCATCCCTTTTATTTATTAGTTACTTAATTTTTATAATTAATTACGGAGACAAATTTCATTTATTTGTATGTACTATTGGATTTTCCTTATTATCAATTCTTATCGCAATGATTATTCCTTTTATTGAGATTAATTTAAAGTCATTATTTTTTGATTTATTTACAAGATTTATTACTCTAACTAGTATTTTAACTTATTCTATATATTTATTACATCCTTTTGTATTTTATGACTTTCAAAATTATATTCCAAATTACTTATTTACTAAGGTAATTCTAACATATATTGTTTCTTATATCTCGTACATTTTTATAGAAATACCATTTTTAAAACTAAGAGAAAGAATTTGATTACTATGAACTCAAAGAACATTATATTTTATATACTTATTTGTAAGTCATTTTTGTTTTCAATATTCCTAATATTCGGACTACATAATCATTCTTTTGAGGATTTTACTGGTATATTTTTTTATGCTAAAGATACCATTAGTTATTTTGAGCCTGTAGAAAACTTTATTGATGGTAACGGATACGTTAGAAATAATTTAAAATGTAGTCAGTTTAGACAACCTATTATGCTTTTTCTTTATGGTGTTTTTTACTTTTTCTTAAAAAAATTTTTATCTCTTCAGCTATTCGTTTTCCTTCAATTTATTATGGAAATTTTCATTTCATTTTATGTAATTAAGGAGCTTATTGATTTTTTTCGTAGAAAAATTATTCTAATTCTTTTAGTAAGTCTTTTCCCGTTAACAATTTTCTATGTCAATTTTGGCTTAACCGAAATACCAAGTGCCTTTTTTGCTTTAATATTTACCTTTTTTTTTGTTAGACTTTACAATAAATTTAAAATCAAATATTTATTAATATGCTCAATTTCTTTGTCATTATTAATTTTTTCGAAGCCGGTTTTTGTTATTTATTTTTTATTATTCAATGGTATTTTAGTAATTAAATTATTTAATTTAAAATTTAATATTAAAAAAATACTTATAAGCTTAATTTTATTTAATTCTTTTTTTATTTTATTTGAAATATGCTGGATTGCGATACAAAAAACCACTTTCGACAAAACATTGGAAAATAAAGAATATGTTCTACTAACAAGTGCATTTGAATATAAATCAATTGACGCTACAATTAAGAAATTTTTTAGAAAAAATGCTCTTAGCTTCCAAACATTTGATGGAAAATCGCATCACGACTGGCTAGCAGGTAAAGTAGATGAAGATACATTTTTGAAAAATGATTTAAATTCTATTTTGTGGTCAAAAGATTTTACTTATGATAGTTTAAAGTTAATTAGAGATTTATATATTAAATCATTAGACAGCAACACCAATCTCTCAGATATTAATTTTAGAATTCAAGAAATAGTGGCACATAGCGATGAACGTTCTTTAAAATCATCAATAAATCGCTTCGTTGTATCAAGGATTTTACATTTTAAAATGATGTTTTTTGTGAAACATTCCTATGCAAATCCATTTATTGGTATTTCTTATTTAGAAAATATTTTAAGGAAGGCCATGTTGTTGATTTACTATTTCTTAATATTATCATTTTTTACTTCTTCAATCTTAGTTTTAATTAATACTCGACTTTTATTAAATAACTGGTTAATCTTAACCTCAATATGGTCAATAATTTTCACTTTTATCATTCTTGGCCTCCATGAAAATAGATATTTAGTTCCATTATTCCCTATGATGTTAATCTTTTCACTTAAAATTTCATCTGCTTTAAAATCGCTGGATTTCAACAATAGTATAATGGTAAAAAAATGAGAATTGCTCTTATAACCGATGGTATTATGCCTTTTGTTACAGGTGGAATGCAAAAGCATTCTTTTTATTTAGCAAAATACTTAGCTCTGAAAAATTGTAATGTGACTTTATTTCATTGTGTTTATTCAAGAGATATACCAAACGAAAAGGAGGTTAATAATATACTCTTCAAAACAAAAAAAAATAAAATTAAGGTTGTTGGATTTAAATTTCCCGAAAGCATTTGGTTTCCTGGTCATTATCTTTATAATTCTTATTTATATTCAAAGATACTTTATAATCATTTAGCTAACGATATTAATAAATTTGACTTCATTTACATTAAAGGATTTTCTGGATGGAAATTATTGATTGAAAAGGCAAAAGGTTTTAAAACTCCTCCCTTAGGTATTAATTTTCATGGTATGAATATGTTCTTACCTACATACGGCTTAAAATCGAAATTTATAAATATTTTTTTAAAAAAAATAGTTAAAAAAAATATGTGTCTTTCTGACTATATTTTTTCTTACGGATCTAATGTTACAAAAACAATCGAAAATACAGGTATCAATGCAAACAAGATTATTGAAGTACCAACAGGCATTGAATTAGAATTTGTAAAAGACGAAAAAAAAGTTTTAGTAAACAATACAATTAATTTTGTTTTTATAGGTAGAAATGATAAAGTAAAAGCTTTAAGAGAGCTATTTAAAGCAATTGAAAAAATAGATAATTATGACTTTATATTTCATTTTATCGGACCTGTAGATCAAAATTTACGTCTTCCAAATATTGTTTATCACGGACAAATTTATGATAATAAGAACATTATTAAGATTTTAGATAAATCAGATGTTTTAATTTTACCTTCATATTCAGAAGGGATGCCAAATGTAATTTTAGAGGCTATGTCAAGAGGTTTAGCTATAATAGCAACTGATGTAGGTGCAGTTAATCTGATGGTTTCAGATAATGGAATTTTGATTGAAAGTCCCGATCCAATTTTAATAAAATATGCTTTAACTGAAATGTTATCAAAAGATAAAGAAGAAATACAAAAAATGAAATTTAATTCTATAATTACGATAAAAGAAAATTTTCTTTGGGAGAAAATTATTTCTGAGTTGTTGATAAAATTGTCAAAATTGTCAAATAATTAGACTTTGAAGTGACTTTTTTAAAAGTAAATTACTGATTTCACACTAAATATTCATAATTACTCCTGTATTTTGTGATAAATTTTTATGAAGTTATCTTTTATGCAATAAATTAGATTTTAAAGGGAATCATGATTATTTTAAAAAATAAAAGTATACAACTGATACTATTTTATGTTTTATTACTTTTTACATTTACAATTGCTTATATCCACTTTCTTAGAAAATTTCACTTGGAGTATAAGGTTACTCATTCAAAATTTTATGAAAATATGGTAATCTTATTAGAAAAAAAATCTATATCTAAAAGTGATATTATTGTTTTGGGTGATAGTAGATATACTAAGCTTAAAATAAATTCACATAAATTTTTAAACTTATCCATCAGAGGAGAAACCTCTCACACAATGTTAAATAGAATAAGTAATTATGTATTTAAAGATTCAATTAATATAATTTTTGGAGTAGGTGTAAATGATGTTTTATTTTCGTATAAAACACAAGAAATTTTAGATAATTTGAACTTATTAATAAATTTACTTTCTAAAAAAACTAATTCATCGGTAATTCATTTGTGTAAAATTATTCCTATAAATTCATCAGGGTTTTTTCATCAGAAAAAAATAATTAATCAAAAAATACAAGACATCAATAATTTTTTTGATACGTTGGATATTTCTACAAATAAAAACAAAAAGAAAATTGTTGATTTCAACGTTTTAGTAGATAAAAATAATAATTTAGATATGGACTATTCTGATGATGGTATCCATCTAAATTTAAAAGGGCTATTAATTTTAAAAAACCACATATTAATTAGCGTTTATAATGAGTAACATAGTATACTTTCCGGGACTAAATGGTCTTCGGTTTTTTTCTTCTATAGCTGTTTTTATAACTCATGTTGAACTAATGAAAGGAAAATTAGGTTATTCAAATTACTGGAGCAGCACATTAATTCATAATCTGGGTGTTATTGGTGTATCATTTTTCTTTGTATTAAGTGGGTTTTTAATAACTTTTTTGATGCTTACAGAAAAAAAAAGATTTAATAATTTTTCTATTAAGAACTTTTACATTAGAAGAATTTTAAGGATTTGGCCTCTATATTTCTTGCTCATATTTCTCGGGTTCTTTGTTTTACCCCATTTTACATTTATCCCTTTTTTCTCGGACCATTTACAATCTCATTATGTTATAAATTTAGTTTTATATCTACTAATGATTCCAAATTTTGCTATATCTATTTTTGCAGCTGTTCCTCTTATTGGACAGTCTTGGTCTATTGGAGTTGAAGAACAGTTTTATCTTTTATGGCCAATTTTATTTAGATATATGAAAAAATTCAATCTTGCTCTATTGATAAAACTGTTGTTCTTTTGGATTTTATTTAAATTTTCTGTTCTATTAATGTCCTTCAATTATGATTATTACTGGTTGCTTGTTCTTAAGAATAACTTGGCAATGCTTAAATTTGAAAATATGATTATTGGTGGTTTAGGAGCTTTATTAATATTTGAGAAAAAAAATACCATACTTACTCTGGTATTCAATAAAATTGTTTTAATAATTTCAATTATTGGAATTTTCATTTCATTGTATATTTTTCCAAACATTATTTTAGACGGTATTCATATTATTCACTCAATATTTTTCTTAGTCATTATATTAAATGTCTCCTCAAATCAAAATTCTTTTTTAAAATTGGAGAACAAATATTATAATATTTTAGGAAGAATTTCTTATGGTATTTATATGTACCACTTAATTATTATTTATTTCGTAATTCATTTTTTAGATAATTTAAATATTTTAAATGGAACTAGTGTTTTATTAAATATATTACTCTATGTGTTTGCTTTAACAGGAACAATTTTGATATCTTATGTTTCTTATAATTTTTATGAAAAGAAATTTTTAAAAATGAAACTCAAATTTTCTAAAATAGAATCTTTAAGTTGATTGAATAAGTGAACAAGAACCTAGATAAATATTCATTCAAGGAGAATTATATTTTCTTAATAATTTTATTTTTTTCATTGTTCTCATCATCTTATGTTTTTTTTAAAAGTCCATTTGAATTCTATTTTCATTATATTTTTGTTATAGTAATTGTACCTTTTTGGATTATAAAAGCAGGTATTCCCAAATTTATCTTTTTGATATTTGGATCACTATTATTAGTTGGCATCTTAAATATAATTACTGGTAATAACAAACCATTTAATTTCATAAAAATATATTTTGGTTTACTTGTGATGATTTTATTTTTTTATTATCTGTTAAATCATGTAACATTTAATGTAAAATACTTGTTTTACTGGTATTGTAGATTTTGTCTTCTACTAAGTTTTATTGCGCTAATACAACTAATATCATTTTCGTTAAATTTTAAAAATGGGTATGACTATTCATGGCTATTGAATAAATGGGGTGTTGTGAGAGGTGGTTTAGTAGGAATTAGATTAAATTCAATCATTTCTGAACCAACCTATCTTGCATCAATTTTATCACCTGCTCTTTATGTTTCTTTAAGTAATATTGTTTCCAAAAAAAATATTATTCTAAATAAATATGAATCATCATTAATAATAATAGTTGTTATATTAACAACCTCTACAATAGGATACCTTGGTCTTTTATTTTCTCTGTTATTTGTAACAAAAACAATCCGATTGAGATTCATAATTTTTGGATTTTTTTTAAGTATAATTTCTTTCAATATTGCATATAAATATGCTAACGAGTTTAAAATCAGAGTTGATGCAGCTAAAGGATTATGGTTAGATAATAACTTTCACATTTCAAATACTAATACATCTAGTTTTGTACTATTCAATAATCTACATGTAGCTAAAGAAAATTTATCAACTTTTCCGTTATTTGGAACCGGTTTAGGCTCACACGAAACAGCATTTAAAAAACACACACTTACAAAAACAATCATCAGTTATGATTTTGAATTCAATGTTAAAGACGGTAATTCTCTTTTTGTAAGACTCTGTACAGAGACAGGATTAATTGGATTATTTTCAGTTTTGTTTTTGATTTTTAAAGGTTTTATCTACCGTAGTAAATATCAAAATGAAGATCTCTATTTTAATGTTGTTATTAGCCAGTCAATTTTTATATTATTTGTATTAGTTTTAATTAGACAAGGAAATTATATGTTAAATGGTTTACCATTGTTGTTTCTAATCTACTATTATAATTTTAGGGATTATAACAAAAAAATAGAGTCTCTTGAAAAATAGTAAAAAGTTAAAAAAAATTTTATTTTTATTTACTGAGTTATCTGGGTATTTTTTAAACTGTTTAGCAATTGCTAATGAAAATGGATATGAAGTTTTCGTCATAAAATATCCATTAAATAATGAGGCACCTTTTAAATTTAATAAAAATCTTAATATTAAATTTTATAACAGAGAGGGTATTAAAATTTTTAAAGATTTGGAATCATTAGTTATCAAAATTGATCCAGATTTAATTTTTGTAAGTGGTTGGATAGATAATTGGTACTTAAAGGTGATTAAATTAATTTCAAATAATTCAAAAAAAATTTTGATGCTGGATACTCAATGGAACAGTAGCTTAAAACAGAACATTTGGGCTTTTTATTTCAAAAAATTTTACTTAAAGTATTTTGATCATATTTGGATTCCTGGTAAACCACAATATAAATATGCTAGGCAACTAGGTTTTCAAGATTTTGATATTTTTAATGGTCTTTATACATGTGATCAATATATATTTAATCCTGAAAGGATTACTAAAAACGTTGATAATAAAACTAGAAGATTT
>MDTG01305033.1_pt1 | contig 10064 bp, 10 predicted proteins | sample 811421 | NCBI WGS metagenome assembly MDTG01 (sample SAMN05326645, study PRJNA326480) | marine metagenome | isolation source: seawater | place: Pacific Ocean: South East | collected 2011 | reverse complement strand
GAAATATTGAATTTTAAAAAAATTAATAAAAATAAAATGATAAATCTAAAGATAAATGATACAAAACTAATAGACCCTAGGAACTGGAAATAAAATGAAAAAAAAAAATGGTGTAAATTTATATAATTATGCAAAAACTCTAATTCCTGGTGGTACTACATTATTTTCCAAAAGATCAGAACTTCATCTACCAAATAAATGGCCTGCTTATTTTACAAAAGCAAAAAAAATAAATGTTTGGGATTTAAAAGGTGATAAATATTTAGATATGTTCTGTGCCGTTGGTACAAGTGTATTAGGATATGGCAATGTTAAAGTAACAAATTCAATTCTAAAAAATATTAACAAAGGTAATATGACCACACTTAATTGTCCTGAAGAGGTTTATTTATCTAAACAATTGATAAATCATCATTCTTGGGCGGACATGGTCAAATTCACTAGAGCCGGAGGAGAGGCAAATGCATTAGCGATAAGAATAGCAAGATCTAATACTAAAAAAAAAAATGTTGCTTTTTGTGGCTATCACGGTTGGCATGATTGGTATTTGTCTGCAAATATCAATTCTAAAAAAAATTTGGATCAGCATCTAATGTCAGGATTGAATTATGATGGTATACCTGAAAATTTAAAAAACACTTCTTTTCCATTTCCATACAATAATTTTAAGTATCTTGAAAAATTAATAAATAAAAAAAAAATTGGAATTATAAAAATGGAAGTAATGCGAAATATAAAACCAGAAAAAAATTATCTTCAAAAAATTAGGAAAATTTGTAATAAAAAAAATATAATTTTAATTTTTGACGAATGTACTTCTGGCTACAGAGAAAATATGGGAGGAGTACATCTTAAATTTAAAGTAAATCCAGATATTGCAATATTTGGCAAAGCATTAGGTAGTGGATATGCAATTAATGCAATAATTGGTAAACAAAAAGTAATGAAGAAGGCAGAAAATACATTTATTAGTAGTACTTTTTGGGGAGAGCGTATCGGTTTTACAGCTGCACTCTCTTCAATTTCAGAGTTTAAAAGATTAAAAGTTTTTAAACAAATTGAAAATAATGGTAAGTTTATAAAATCTATTTGGTCAGATATATCAAAAAAATATGATCTCCCTATAAAAGTTATGGGAACGAATGCTATACCTACATTTGAATTTTACAAAAATCACTCACAAAGAAAAACATTTCTTACTCAAGAAATGTTAAAAAATAAAATTTTAGCATCAAATGTGATTTATGTAACTATTTTCCACAATAAGAATAATATTAAAGAATATATAAAAACTTTAGATAAAATTTTTTATGATATTTCAAAAAAAAATATTAAAAAAATTCTTAAGTCAAAGATATGCTATAAACCTATAAACAGAATTAATTAATAGATGAAGATTATACCTTATGGAAAACAGTCTATAGATAAAAATGATAAGAGATTAGTACTAAGCTCTTTATCAAATGATTTAATTACGACTGGACCTTATGTTGAAAAATTTGAAAAAGAATTAAAAAAATATTTTAAATGCAAATATAGCTATGTATGCAGTAGTGGAACTGCAGCTATTCATTTGGCAATGTTATCAATTGGCTTTAAAAAAGATGATATTATTTTAATGCCAGCAATAAATTTCATCGCATCTTACAATATGGCAAAAATAATGAAGTTAAAGGTTTATCTTGTGGATGTGAATGAGCAGACTGGGCAGATTACTCCAGAGAAAGTTTTAGAATGTATAAAAAAAAATAACTTAAGAAATATAAAAGCTTTAATCACGATGTATCATGGAGGATACCCAGAGAACTCTAGAATTTTTTATAAATTAAAAAAAAAATATAATTTTTTAATAATAGAAGATGCATGTCACGCACTGGGATCAGAGTATGAATTTGAAAAAAAATTAATTAAAGTGGGCTCTTGTAAACACGCAGATATTTCTACTTTTTCTTTGCATCCAGTAAAGACGATTACCTCGGGGGAAGGTGGAATAATAACAACGAATAATTCAAAAATTGCTAAAAATATAAAATTATTTAGAAACCATGGAATATTAAGGAGTAAAAAAAAACACTGGAAGTATGATATTATTAAATATGGTTTTAATTATCGACTTTCAGATATTAACTGTGCGTTAGGATTATCACAATTAAATAAAATTAGTTTCTTTTTGAAAAAAAGAAAAAAAATTTACGAAAAATACATCAATGAACTAGAAAATTTAAGTCCTAATTTAATAATACCAAAATACTCTAAAATAATAAAACCGTCATTTCATTTGTTTTATATAAATATTATGTTTAGTAGATTAAAAAAAAGCAAAGATCACTTTATCAAATATCTCATGAGACACAGGATCATAGCTCAACAACATTATATTCCAATTTATAAATTCAAAATTTATAAAGAAAAACAAATACATTTTCCTGGATCAGAAAAATATTTTAAAAACTCCTTAAGTATCCCAATTTTTACTGATTTGAATTTAAAGCAACAAGAAAAAGTTATTAAGACGATTAAAAGATATTTTAAATAATGTCTGAAAGAAAAGTATTAATTATATCGGGCTCTAAAAGTGATGAGCTTACAGCAAAATTATTAAAAAATTTTGACAATTATTCGATTAATTACATATTTGTAGATCTTAAAAATTTTACATTATTTTATTCCGTTACCAAAAGCTCAATCAATATTATTAGAAATTTTTCAATTAAAAATTTGTTTAATTATATAAAGCAAGTAGATAAAAAAATTAATGTTAAATGTGATTGTATATTTTTATTTGAATTTCAATCATATTTAAACAAATCTGTTCTAGAATTTGAATTATCTTCATATGTTAGGAAAAAAAATTTTCGAAGATTTTATTACAATCGAAGGTCTTTTAGTATGGTTTATTTTATTACAGATGATTTTTATGGTATAAACAAAAATCTTTCAAATCTTAAAAAAAAAAATAATATCCAAAAAAAATTATTTTTCTCTAAAATTTATGATGTAAGAAATTATAAATTGAATTTTGATCCATTGAGTCAAGTAATCATAAAGAAAAAATATTTTATAAAAAATTTAAAAACTTTTATTAAATCTATTTTTTATTTTTTTAGATACTTGCATCATTTCTTATTATTAATGATAAAAAAATTGCCAAAAATAAAATCTAAAAAAAAAATTTTTTTTATTACACCTAAACAAAAAAATTTTTTTTTAGTAAAAACTAATAGTAAGTTTTCAAATTTTAGTAATTTACTCCCAATAATTATATTTTTATCATTTTATTATGAATTAACTATTTGTATTCATCCAAAAAACCAAAATTCTTGGTTCGGAAATTTATTGAAATTATGGAGAATAAAAACAGTTACAAGCATATATTCTAAAGAAGCTAGAAATTTAATTGATAATTCTCAGGCAGTACTAACCCTAGGTAGTACTGCTGTTGTTGAAGCACTATTAAGTTCTAAAGCTACCCTTGAGATTGGCAAAACCCCAAGAGTTTCTGAGTTTCAAAATGGTTATAATTTCCTATCAGAAGAAAAATTGACTTTAGAAAAAATTAAATTATCGATTGAAAAAATTTTAAACTTTAACAAAAAAGTTGTTTTTAAAGTACCAAATTTTTCTAGTGTCTATTTTCCAAGATTTCAAAATAAGAATTTAAGTTCTTTTGAAAAAAATACAGGCACCAGGTCAGTTGTCTCCGATTTAGAAATTAGTTATCTAATAAACTTTTTATTAAAGGAGCTAAGTATTAAAAATAGTTATAAATCCAAATTAATTAAAAAGTAGCTTGTATATCAGGCAAAAATCTAAAAATAAAATTTACTAAATTAATATAAAAAGCATTATTTAGTTAAATAATACCTCTCAAATTCGCCCTTATAAGTAATATTTTTTTGAGGTTTTATTTTATTTCTTTTACAAAAATCGTCTACAGCAATTCTTGGACCAGGAAATTTAAGCGAATAATATTCATCTAGATGAATATATCCTCCTTTAGAGAGCAAAGGATAAACATATGGCAATATGATTTTGTAACCTTCAAACAAGTCGCAATCTATATTACAAGAAGAAATATTTTTATTATAAGATCTAAAAAATTTAGGTACTGTTTTTGCAAAATCTCCCTCAATTATTTCAATATTTTTTAAGTTAAAATATTTAATTTTTTTTTTTATAAGATTGATCGAAGTTTTATTAAAATTTCCTGAAGTTGAAATGTTACTAGTATCAAATTTTTTTAAATTTGTTGTAAATTTTTTGATTTTAACAAATTTTTGATGTTCTATAAGAATTGTTTTTGAAAAATATTTAGAATTTTTAAATTTTCTCAACTCATCTTGTGGAGAGTAAGAAGGAAAACCTTTAAAGGTATCAAATGCAAATATTTTTTTTTTTGATTTTAACTTCTTTAGTATTAATGCAGCTGCTATTAATGATTTACCTCTGTAAACTCCAAACTCAAAAATATCTCCATCTTTTTTATTTGCAAAAGTTTTAATATGGTCGTACCAAAATCTAAAAGCAGATTGACTTTTATTATCAAATTGATCAACTTCAAGTAAACTTAACTGATAATCTTTAAACATAATTTTACTCCAAATTTATAATTATTTATAGATATCTAACGTCTTTTATTTTTGTTGTTGGAAGACCTTTCACAGACTTAAATCCATATTTTTTTTCCACTCTGACTCTATCATTAAAATGAGGAGTTGATGCCTCAATAATTTCACATTCTGTAAGAGCAATTTCTTGATGTACTAGACCTTGAGGAAAATAAAATGCATCACCTTTTTTTAAAATTTTAGTTTTTAAAACCCCATCACCTAAATCAAACTTAATTTTTAATTTTCCTTTAAGAACATATCCACATTCAATTTTTTTACGATGATATTGTAGCCCACCTTTTTTATTTTGCTTAATTTTAATTTTTTTGAGAGTCAATTTTTTATTAATTAAAACTAAAAGATCTTCTTTACCCCACTCTCTTGGCCCCACACTTACTGGTCTAGGAAATATATGTTCTTTTAAAAATTTTGTTTTCAATTTTCCTCAATATCTGAAAAACTTAAAGGCTGATCTTTTAAAATATTTTTTACTAATTTTTTGCCTAATATCTTGTCAACATCGTAGCATTCCAACTCTCCACCTGGTGACTTAAAGTCAATATCATTGATTGTTATTACGTGATTTATATTTAATTCTTTAGATGCAACTATTGTTTTCTTCATTTTGTAAATATATTTACTTTCATAAGGCATCCTTTCCTTAATGCTTGCACCTAGAGAGTCCCTAACTTTTTTGAATCCGCTACACATTTTTGATAAACCTTCAGGCTCTAGAGACATACCGTGGTCAGTACCCTTTAAAGCTCTATTTAGTGTAAAGTGTTTTTCAATGATTCTAGCTCCCTTTAAATATGCTACAGTGGGAATTAATATTCCACTATCATGACCAGAGTAACCAATAATATTTTTTTGATATCTTTTAATTAACTCAGGTATAACATTTAGATTTATTTGTTTTGCATCTGCTGGATACACTGACGAGCATTGTAAAAAGGCAACGTCATTTTTAAAATCAACAGAATCTAAAACTCTATCAATATCTTCGAAACTAGCATGGCCAGTACTTATAATTATTGGTTTACCTGTTTCTGCAATTTTTTTTATCAGCTGTATAAATGTTATATCGGATGATGCAACTTTATAAAATGGACAATCAAATTTTTCTAAAAATTCAAGACTTGAAAAATCAAATGGTGTAGCAAACATTGTTATGCCTAAATCTTTTGAAAATTCAAACAATTCTTTATATTCTGAATGACCAAATTCTAACTTTTCTCTATGCTCTCCGTAAGATTTAGCATAACTGTTTACGTTGTTATATTCGCTATTGTAAAATTGCTTTGTATATAATTTTTTATTATCTCTTTTTTGAAGCTTGACTGCATTTGCCCCTGAGTTTTTAGCCTTTACAAAAAGCTCTTTACATTGATCAACAGAACCTTGGTGGTTATGTCCAATTTCAGCAATAACATATGGAAGACTTTCTTGAGTAACCTCTGTATTATTTAAAATAATTTTTTTTTTCATTTTACAAATATTTATACTTCTTATTTAATATTCTTGAAACTTCAAGATCATAAAGGTCATTTATATCAATAGATCTAGATGTGGGAATTTTATAAATTAATGACTTATTTCCAATTTGACATTTATTCTTTATTAATGATTTTGTTTTTGATGTAATAATATTTGATCTGTAATAAGCTTTTTCTAATTTCTGTCTATTGATGACATTATTGTTAGAGACAGGGAAATAAGATTTTAAAAATGTTTTTTTATATACTTTTAAAGCTTTAAGTGGAGGTTGTGTGCTTTCAGAAACTACTTGTATTGAGGTTGCTTTTTTATATTTAACTATTTTTTTTATGGACCCATCGATGTCAGAAGTAGATTGAAATGGAGATGTAGGTTGAAGTCTAACAATATAATCTGGTTCAAAATGGTTATTTTTTGAAAGATATTTAAGTGTGTGAAGGATGTAATCAATTTCTTTAGAATTGCTTTTACTTAAATTTTTTGGCCTTAGTGTTGGGCAATAAGCTCCATATCTTTTAGATAATTTTTGATATTTTACACTATCCGTGGAAACATAAATTTTATCTAAATATTTTGATTTAAGAGCTTTTTTGATTATCCAGTATAAAAGAGTCTGCCCATTAATAATTGATAAATTTTTATCTTTTATACTTTTTGAGCCAGACCTTGCAGCTATTATTGCGAGAAATTTTTTGTTTTTAAACATTAATCTTATTTAAGGCGGTAACTATTATCAAATATCATATAGTTCTGGAAATAGCGAATGTCAATTTCTTGATTTTAATCGAAGCAGATATGCAAGATTTCACTAAAAAATTTAATAAATGATCAATTTATCTAGTTTAGAAAAAAATTTATAACAAATTTTAAATTAAACTTAAAAAATAATTTTTTTAAAGATTGGAAAAGCACAATGAAGGAATTAATATTTTTTTTATCTATAAACTTAATTGTATTATAGAAATCTTTTTAAGTCTCTTGTATTAAAATCCAAAAAAGTTAAAATAGTTAACTAATCTTTATGTCGAATTTAAAAAAAAAAAATGTACTTGTAACTGGTGGAACAAAAGGAATTGGAAAATCAATTGTAAAAGAACTTAAGAAAAAATATAAAGTTTATTATACAGGAAGAACAAATAGAAAAGTTAAAAATTATTATCAATTAGATTTATCAGACCAAAACTCAGTCGATAGTTTTATAAAAAAAACAAAAAAATTAAATTTTGATATTCTTATTAATAATGCTGGTATTAATAATATTAAATATTTTAGCGATTATAAAGCAACCGAAATAGAAGAAATGTTTAATGTAAATTTAATAAATTTAGCATTAATCACAAAAGCTTTATTAAATAATATGATTAAAAAAAAATGGGGTAGAATTGTAAATATTTCATCTATTTGGGGTGTAAATCCATGTAAAAAAAGAACAATTTATTCTATGACAAAAAGTGCACTAATTTCTTTTTCAAAAAGCTTGGCAATAGAATATGGTCGATACAACATTAATACAAACTCTATTTCCCCAGGATTTATAATGACCGATTTAACTAGAAAAAGTTTATCGTCGAGTCAATTAAAATACTTAAAAAAAAAGGTTCCTCTTAAAAGATTAGGATCAAGTAAAGAAATAGCAGAAATAGTTTTATTTTTGTGTAGTGAAAAAAATTATATTCATGGAACAAATATAGTAGCAGATGGAGGCTTCTTGAGTGGATATGAAATTTAAAATTAAATCAAAACTTAAGATTTATAATCTTCAATTCATAAGTTCTTATAAAAAAAAAATTCAAACTTATAAAAAGGATCAACTTTTTATTATTGATCAAAATGTATTTAATTTATTTTTTAAGAATCAGATCTTAGTAAAGAATATAATTTTAATAAATAGTTCTGAAAAAAATAAAGATTATCTGAAAATTGCAAACGTAATTAACAAAATTTTAAAAAAAAAGATTAATAAAAAAAGTAAAATTGTTGCTATTGGTGGAGGCATAACACAAGATATAACGAGTTTTATTTGTTCTATTTATTTTAGAGGTATTGATTGGGATTTTTTTCCTACAACACTGTTAGCCCAAGGTGATAGTTGTATTGGTGGAAAAACATCAATTAATTTTTTTAAATTTAAAAATCAACTTGGGAATTTTTATCCACCATCGAATATATATATTGATACAGCTTTTTTAAAAAAGCTAAAAAAAAATGATATTAAATCTGGAATAGGTGAAATGTCTCATTTGTTAGCAGTAAAAAGTTTTTCTAATTTTAATTTTATCCAAAAATATTATGAGGGTAAATTGTCTTTAAAAAATTTAATACTTAAGAGTCTTCAATCTAAAAAATTTTACATTGAAAAGGATGAATTCGATAGAAAAGAGAGAAAACTCTTAAATTTTGGACATACTTTTGGACATGCAATAGAAAGTGCAACAAATTATAGAGTCCCCCACGGTATTTGTGTGGCATATGGATGTCTCATTGCCTTTTGGTTTTCAAATAAGATGAATTATTTAAGCAACAAGAATTACTTAAATTACGAAAAAATTTTTAAATTAATTATTAATAACAATATAAAATTTGATATTATCAAATTTAAAAATGCAATTCTCAGAGATAAAAAAGCTAATAAAAATAAAATTGGTTTTATTCTTTCAAAAGGTTGCGGTAAAATGTTTATAAAGGAAATGAAAATAAATCAAATTTTTCTTAATAAAATAAGAATATTTAATAATCAAATTCAATTAAAATAAATTATTTTAGTGAATATTTTACTAATAATAGGCAGCCATCTTAGACATAAAAAATTTGCAGAAATAATTTCAAATAAAATAAAAATATCATGTGTGATAATGGAAAAAAGAGAGAGTTCCATCCCTGATCCAAGTTTTATAAAAAATAAATTAGATAAAGTAAATTTTATTAGGCATTTTAAAAATAGAGAAATATCTGAAAAAAAATATTTTAAGTTAAAGAAAAAAAAATTAAGTACTGAAATTGTTCCAATAGACAATATTAAAAAAGATCAAAATATTTTAAAAGGTACTTTAAAAAAAATTAAGCCAGATATTGTTTTCACTTTTGGCACAAGTTTCATTCCATCAACAATTTTAAGATTAATGCCAAAATATTCTATAAATCTTCATAGTGGTTTAGCCCCTTATTACAAAGGTGCTGCCTGTAATTTTTGGCCATTTTTTTTTTTAGAACCTAATTGGGTTGGAATGACATTTCACTTAATAACAAAAAAAATTGACTCAGGTAGCGTTATACACCACACGACTCCTAGACTAAATATTAGAGATAAAATCCATGATGTAAGTTGTAAGGTGCAACTTAAAGCATTTAAAGATACTTTAAAAATTATTAAAATGATTAAAAATAGAAAAATAAAAGAACATAAGATAGGTTTAAGTGGAAAACTTTTTTTAAAAAAAGATTTTAAACCTGAACACTTGAGAATTATTTATAACTTATATAACGACGACATTGTAAAAATGTATTTACAAAAAAAATTATTTAAAACAAAACCAGAAACAGTTTCTATTTATGATTAATATTGGAATTATAGGATGTGGTAGAATAGCAACTCATCATTGTGAGGCTATCAGAAAGTTACGTAACTTAAAGTTAGTTGCTGTATGTGATTTAGATTTTGAAAAAGCTCAAGAATTGGCACAAAAATTTAAAACCAACGCATATCAAAGTTATTATCAAATGCTGAATGAAAAGAAACAAATTAACTTGGTAATAATAATTACCCCATCTGGAATGCACTATGACCATACAGTTGATATCATCAAAAAATATAAAAAAAATGTAGTTGTTGAAAAACCTACATTTTTAAAAAGTGAAGAGGTTGAAAAGGTTTATAAATTAGCAAAAAAATATAAAGTTAAGTTGTTTCCTATTTTTCAAAACAGATACAATAAAGCTGTAAAAAAAGTAAAAAAATCT
>MDTG01035900.1_pt1 | contig 10064 bp, 7 predicted proteins | sample 811421 | NCBI WGS metagenome assembly MDTG01 (sample SAMN05326645, study PRJNA326480) | marine metagenome | isolation source: seawater | place: Pacific Ocean: South East | collected 2011 | reverse complement strand
TTAGACGATTATGAACTAAAACAAATAAAACCAAATTCGACTATCCTTGGAATGGTTAACCCTTTTAATAATCAAGAACTAATTAATTCATGTTCTAAATTAAACATTAATCTTGTAAGTATGGAGTTTATACCCAGAATAACTAGAGCACAAAAAATGGATGTGCTTAGCTCTCAAGCTAATTTAGCTGGATATGTTGCTGTCATAGAATCTGCAAAACATTTATCTTCAGCCTTGCCAATGATGATGACTGCGGCAGGAACATTAAAACCTGCTAAGGTTTTTGTTATTGGAGTTGGAGTTGCTGGATTACAGGCAATTGCAACCGCTAAAAGATTAGGAGCAAGAGTTGAAGCATTTGATACTCGGGATGTAGTGGAGGAACAAGTTAATTCCTTAGGAGCTAAGTTCGTCAAGATCGATTTAGGTGAAACAGGAGAAACTGATCAGGGGTATGCAAAAGAACTGACGAAAGAGCAAATAAATAAACAGAAAGAACTTCAAGCAAATGTCTGTCAAAAATCAGATATAGTAATTACTACAGCGCAGCTTTTTGGAAGACCAGCACCACTTTTAATAGATAACAACACAATAGATAAGATGAATGCTGGTAGTGTTATTTTTGATATGGCAGTTGAATCAGGAGGTAATGTTGAAGGATCGGAAGTCGATAAAATTATAGAAAGAAATGGGGTAAAAATAATAGGCATTTCAAATTTAGCATCAAAAGTATCAAATCATGCTTCTTTAGCATTATCTAATAATTATATAAATTGGATTATTGATTTTTATGATAAAGAAATAGCCCAGATAAATTTTGATTTTGAAGATGAAATAATACAAAGTAGTGTTCTGGTATTCGATGGAAAAATACAAAATGAGAGGTTTCAGTAATGGAAGTATATATATTACTTGGCTTTGTTCTAATACTCTCTATATATTTAGGTTTAGAATTAATTTCCAAGGTTCCTAGTACTTTACATACACCTTTAATGTCTGGTGCTAATGCTATTTCTGGTATTGCGCTTGTTGGTGCTTTGATATTAAGTTCTGATTCGCAGCTACAAGAAATTTTAGCATTTTTAGCTGTCACCTTTGCATCAATTAATGTTTTTGGTGGATATCTTGTAACAAATAGAATGCTAAAAATGTTTAAGAAAAAATAGGTATGAATATTTTCGAAAATATTTCTGCATTACAAAATATAGTTTACATAGCATCTTCTATATTATTCATAACCGGCATTAAGATGCTTGGAAAAGAAGATACAGCAGTAAGGGGTAATTTTTTATCGGCATTAGCAATGTTTAGTGCTGTTGCGATTACTTTGATTAATATAGTTAATCCATTATTGATAATTATAGGCATTTCAATTGGAGCCTTAATAGGCGCATTAATTGCTTTAAAGGTAAAAATGACATCCATCCCTGAAATGGTAGCTTTATTTAATGGCTTTGGTGGTTTGGCAACATTTTTTATTGCTTGGTCTGAGTTTAATTCTATTCCAGATAGCACTTTTCAATATATTCTGATTATGATTACGGTTTATATAGGAGGAGTGACTTTTTCAGGCAGTATTATCGCTTTTGGAAAGTTATCAGAGAGACTTAAAATTGAAAAAACTTCTTTTATTACAAAAATCTTTACAACTATTTTTTATATTTCAATACTTTATTTAATATATTCAATTTCTTTAACTAAAGTTTTTGAGCCATCTTTTGATTTCTTTACAATCCTATTAATTATTACTTTATTAGCAGGCATAGGCTTTGTTTTACCAATTGGTGGAGGCGACATGCCGGTTGTTATTTCATTATTAAATTCTTTTTCTGGAATTGCTGCTGCTTTTGCTGGATTGTTATTGCTAAACAATGTGTTAATTGTTGCAGGGTCGCTTGTTGGTGCAAGTGGACTAATCTTAACAATAATAATGGCAAAGGCTATGAATAGATCAATTGGTAATATTTTATTTGTTGGATATGCTTCATCTTCAGCAGCATCAAAATCTGAAGAGTCTGGTGAGGTAAAACCTATTAATGTTTCAGATGCGTATTTAATTCTTGAGAATGCAAGTTCAATATTGGTTGTTCCAGGTTATGGGATGGCTGTTGCTCAAGCACAACATGTTGTGAGAGAACTAGGAGAGCTTTTAGAAGCAAATGGAACTGATGTCAAATATGGAATTCATCCAGTAGCCGGAAGGATGCCTGGACATATGAACGTTTTATTAGCAGAAGCTAATGTACCATATGACGTCTTAGTTGAACCTGATGATGTAAATCCATCGATGGATACTGTTGATGTTGCAATAGTCATTGGAGCAAATGATGTGGTGAATCCATCTGCCACAGAGGAACCAGGAAGCCCAATATATGGAATGCCTATAATAGAAGTCCATAACGCAAGAACCGTTTTTGTCTTAAAAAGATCAATGTCTTCTGGTTTTGCAGGAGTTCAAAACCCTCTTTTCTTTAAAGAGAATACTAGAATGTTGTTTGGAGATGCTAAAGAGTCTATAGGCGGCTTAGTATCAGAATTTAAAGAATAATTTACCCTCTAAATATGTTAAAATATGGCCTTAAATAAGGGCAATTTTTGTTACATAAAAATAAGAAAAAATAAGCAAAAAAATGAGTGATTTTGCAAAAGAAATTATATCTGTAAATATTGAAGATGAGCTTAAACAATCATATTTAAGCTATGCATTAAGCGTCATACATGGAAGAGCTTTACCAGATATAAGAGATGGTCTTAAGCCTGTGCATAGAAGAATTCTATATGCTATGTATGATCTTAAAAATTATTATAATAGGCCATATAAAAAATCTGCAAGAGTAGTTGGTGATGTAATAGGAAAATATCACCCGCATGGTGATTCTGCTGTATATGATGCAATGGTTAGAATGGCTCAAGATTTTTCAATGCGATATCCAATAGTTGAAGGACAAGGCAACTTTGGATCTATCGATGGAGATCCTCCAGCTGCCATGAGATATACCGAAGTCAGAATGGCAAAAATAACTGATCAAATGCTTGGTGATATAGAAAAAGAGACTGTTTCTTATTCTCCAAACTATGATGGCAGTGAAAATATTCCTGATGTACTTCCAACAAAGTTACCTAATTTATTAATTAATGGCTCATCTGGTATTGCAGTAGGAATGGCTACCAATATACCTCCTCATAATATTAATGAAGTTTTAGACGGCTGTATAAATTTAATAAAGAATCCAAAAATCTCAATTGATCAGTTAATTAAAGATATATCGGGACCAGATTTTCCAACTGGTGGCACTATTGATGGAAAGGCTGGAATTTATGAAGCTTATAAAACTGGCAGAGGAATCATTCATATAAGATCAAACACTTCTATTGAAGAAGATAAATCCGGTAAACAATCACTAGTTATTAATGAAATTCCATTTATGGTAAACAAAGCCAAAATGCTAGAAAAAATTGCTGAACTCGTTAAAGAAAAAAAGATAGAAGGAATAACTGAAATTAGGGACGAGTCTGATAAAGATGGTTTGAGAGTTGTTATTGAAGTAAGGAAAGGAGATTCAGTTGATGTGCTAGAAAATAATTTATTTGCACAAACACAACTAGAACAATCTTTTGGAATAAATTTTACCGTTTTATCAGAAGGTCAACCAAAAGAAGTAAATCTAAAAGAAATGCTCCAAGCATTTGTTAAGCATCGAAAAGATATTATCACTAAAAGAACAAAGTTTGATCTTAAAAAAGCTAGAGAAAGAGGACATGTTGTAGAGGGATTAATGGTTGCTATTGCAAATATAGATGAAATCATTGCAATTATTAAAAAATCCAAAGATCCAAAGATAGCCGCAAGCGCATTATGTAAAAAAGTGTGGAAATCTGGCCCAGTTGAAGCTATTTTGAAAAAGGTTGGAAATGATGCATGTAAACCAAAAGGATTAAGCAAGGATTTTGGATTAAAAGGTAAAAAATATAAATTATCATTAGACCAATCAAAAGCAATATTAGAATTAAGGCTTGGAAGATTAACAGGTCTTGAGCAAGATAATTTAAGCAAAGAATTTTCTGATATCGTTGAAAAAATCATTGGATTACAAAAAATTCTAGATGATAAATCTACTCTACAAGACTTAATGATTGGTGAGCTTAAAGAAATAAAAAATAATTTTGGAGATGAAAGACGAACTTTAATAAATGATACTAGAAGAGGTATTACTAATGAAGATTTAATCCCAGAAGAGATGAGAGTTCTCACAGTATCTAGAAGCGGTTATGCAAAGACACAGCCACTTGAAGAATATCGTGAACAAAGAAGAGGGGGTCAAGGTAAGGCTGCGGCTTCAGTTAAGGAAGAAGATTTGATACAAAACTTATATGTTTTGAGTAGTCATGTTCAAATATTATGTTTTACAACCAAAGGAAAAGTATATTGGTTAAAAGTATATGAAATACCAGTTGCCTCAAGAACTTCAAAAGGAAGACCATTAGTGAATATGTTAAACCTTGATGATGATGAAAGGGTGAGCGAGATACTTCCTGTAGAAGAATTTTCAGATAAAAAATTTATCTTTATGGCAACTAGAAAAGGAATAACTAAGAAAACTAATTTAAGTTTGTTTGAAAGAAAGTGGAAATCAGGAATTAAAGCTATAAATTTAGATGAGGATGATAAATTAATTGGAACAGCTATTACAGATGGAACAAATGAAATACTTTTAGCATCATCAGCTGGAAAATTAATAAGGTTTAAAGAATCAAAAGTTAGGCCAATGGGTAGAACTGCAAGAGGAGTTAAAGGTCTAAAATTAAAAAAAGACCAAAGATTAATTTCCTTAAATGTTGCAGATGCTTCAAAAACAGTTCTATGTGTTTCTGAAAATGGATATGGCAAAAAGACTCAACTGGAAGATTTTCCAACTCATAATAGAGGAGGTCAAGGTGTTATATCTATAAAAACAAGCGATAGAAATGGTTTAATGGTTGCAGCTACCTTGGTAGATGAAAAAGATGGAATAATGTTAATTAGTGATAAAGGAACAATGATTCGTACAAATGTTTCACAAGTGCCAACACTTAGCAGAAATACTCAAGGAGTTAAAATAATAACACCAAAAGATGGTGAGAAATTAACTGAGTGCGTCACAATACCTCAAGAGCAAGACGAAGAAGATTAATTATGAGAAAATGGAATTTTTCTCCTGGACCTGCTGTAATTCCCTATGATGTTTTATTAGAAGTTCAATCAGAATTATTAGAATTTAATGATTCTGGTATGTCCGTAATGGAGATGAGTCATAGAACAGATCTTTATTCATCAATTGCATTTGAAGCTAAAAAAGATCTAATAGATATTTTAAATATTCCAGATAATTATGACGTTTTATTTTTACAAGGTGGAGCAACACATCAATTTTCTATGATTCCATTGAATTTTAGTAAATTAAATAGTGCCGCCGCTTATATAACTACTGGAACATGGACAAAAAGAGCTTTTGAAGAGGGTTCTAAAATTGCTAAAATAGATCAAATTTTTACTTCAGAAGATAAAAATTTTACTTATGCTCCAAATTTTAAAGATCTTAAAATTCCTGAAGATGCATCTTATGTCCATTATTGCCCTAATGAAACAATACAGGGCGTTTCATTTGATTATATCCCATTAATTAATAATCCATTAATTGCTGATATGTCATCCTCAATATTAAGTGAACCAATAGATGTAAGTAAATTTTCCTTAATTTATGCATCAGCACAAAAAAATATTGGACCATCAGGCTTAACAATTGTGATTATTAAGAAAGATTTTATGAATCAAGGAAATAAAAATCTTACAAACTTGCTTAGGTATTCTGTGCATTCAAAACAGGATTCAATGCTAAATACTCCTCCTACTTTTTCTTGGTATATAGCAGGTAAAGTATTTAAGTGGATAAAAAAACAAGGCGGACTAGATTATTTTAAGGAGATTAATAATTTAAAAGCATCGAAACTATATGAATTTATTGATAATTCAGAATTATATATAAATCCAGTGGAAAAAAAGAATAGATCTATTATGAATATACCTTTTATATTGAAGAAAAATAATCTTGAATCAGCTTTTTTAAAGGAATCCCATGAGGCTGGGCTGTTAAATCTCAAAGGACATTTTACAGTTGGAGGAATGAGAGCAAGCATATATAATGCTATGCCCTTAGAGGGAGTCGAAGACTTAATAAAATTTATGAATGATTTTGAATTAAAGTGTAGTTAAAAAATGTCAGATAAGAATCTTAAAAATTTAAGAAATAAGATTGATAAAATTGATAAAGATATTTATCGCCTTATTCAAAAAAGAGCAGCTTATGCAGTACAAGTTGGAAAAATTAAATCCAAAATACACCCAAAGTCATCTTTTTATAAACCAGATAGAGAATCAAAGATACTTAGAAACATAATAAAATCAAATAAAAAAGGACTTCTGCCTGATTCCAAAATTAGAACAATTTACAAAGAAATTATTTCTGGATGTTTATCTTTAGAGGAGATTTTAAAGGTTGCATATTTAGGTCCAGAGGGCACTCATTCTGAGGCTGCAGTCTTCAATCAATTTGGATCTCAAGTAATAAGAATGCCAACATCTTCTATAGACGATGTTTTTTATCAGGTAATGAATGATGAAGTGAATGTAGGAGTTGTGCCTGTAGAAAATTCATCTGAGGGAGTCATAAACACAACTCTAAATTGTTTAGCGGATAGTGAAAATATAAATATTATTGGTGAAATTTATTTGGATATTGATCATCAATTAGCCGCAGGTAATAAATTTAAAATTGATGAAGCATTTGCCATAGCCTCTCATCCTCAGGCTTTAGGACAATGTTCAAAATGGATTGAAAGAAATGTTGGAAATATAAAAAGATTAGAAATGCCAAGTTCTGCTGTTGCAGCTCAATATGCTAAAGATAATAAAAATATTTTATGTATTATAAATTCAATGGCAGTTGAGAAATATAAACTCAAGCTAGTTAAAAAAAATATTCAGGATTATTCTGAAAATAAAACAAGATTTTTGGTTATTGGTAAACATCAAGTTGCAAAGACAGGAGCAGATAAAAGTTCATTCCTAATTCAAACTCCAAATAAACCAGGCTCTTTAATGTCTATCTTAAAACCTTTTGATAATAGAAAAATTAATTTAAGTAAAATCGAAACTAGACCATCTAGAGGTAATATTAACTCACATGACTTTTTTATAGATTGCGAGGGTCATATTAAAGATCGAAAACTCCATTTAGCTATTGAAGAAGTTATAAATGCAGGTGCGATTGTTAGAAACTTTGGATCATATCCAGAATATATATGAGCTCTAATGTAGGAAAAATTTTAGTTATTGGATTAGGGATGATAGGTTCATCAATAGCTTTAGCATCAAAATCGAAAGGTATTATCATATATGGTTATGATTCAAATGAATCAATTATCAATAGCGCATTAAAAAAAAATATAATTGACAATGAAGTTAGAGAGCTGGAAAGAATAAATTCTAAAGAATTTATAAAAAAGATTGATTTAATAATTTTAGCAGTTCCTCCAAAACAAACATTAGAAGTTTTAAACAAATTAGATTTAGTATGGAACTCATCTACAACCATTACAGACACTTCGAGTGTAAAGAATCATATTAAATTAGATAATGTTTCCAATATAGTTCTTTCACATCCCATTGCAGGATCAGATAAGTCCGGTCTTGATGCAGCAGATAAGAATTTATTCATAAACAAGAAAAATGTTTTGTGTGATCCTTTTAATGCCGATAAAGAGCATTTAGAAAAAGTTGAAAGTTTTTGGAAGGATGCCTTACAAATGAGGACAGCATTCATGTCTGTGAGCGAACATGATTTAGTTTTTGCAATGACTAGTCATTTGCCTCATTTAATTTCATATGCATTAATCGATTCGATTAGATTATCAACTTCAGAAGTTGGTGATAATGCAGGCGGTGGATTAAAAGAATTTATTAGATTAAGCGGCTCTAATCCAGAGATGTGGCGGGATGTTTTTATGCTAAACAGAGTTGATTTAATTAAGGCTCTTGCAGGAATGCAGGTTTCTTTAAATAATTTGTTAGAACTGATAACAGAAACCAAGCAAATACCTGATATATTTTCTCATCTTGAAATCTTAAAAAAAGAACTTGATGAAATTAAATCTTTTAAAGAAGATAAATTTTGAAATTAATATCACACCAAACTAATTGTCTAAGTGGTGAGGTTATTTGTCCTGGAGACAAATCAATTTCTCAAAGGATTCTTATCATTGGATTTTTAATTAATTGTAATATTAAAATCTCAGGATTTTTAGATGCCGAAGATCCAAATTCAACTCTTAAGGCTCTAAAAAGAATAGGCGCATCCATTCATAAAGATGATGAGTTTGTATATTTAAATAAGATAAAAAATCCTTTTAAGAGCCCAATTGAAAAACTAGATTTAGGGAATTCTGGAACTGGAATGAGATTAATTCTTGGTCTAATATCAGGCTTAGGAATAAATGCAACGTTGATAGGTGACAAATCTTTATCTAAAAGACCAATGTCTAGAGTCATTGAGCCCCTAAAAGCTATGGGCGTTGACATAAAGAGCAATAATGGTGTTGCCCCATTAAAAATTCTAGGCGGAAATATTCTTAATGATTTTAAATATGAAATGCCTATTGCAAGCGCACAAGTAAAATCTTCTTTAATATTAGCAGCATTATCTTCAAATAATTCTATAACTATCACTGAGCCAAAAACCACCAGAGATCATACAGAAAGAATGATTGAATATTTTGGAGGCGACATTCAATATGGTGACAAAAATAATAAAGGAGTAATCAAGTTAAATACTAGAAAGCTTAAACCAGCAAAATCATATAATGTTGTTGGTGATTTTTCTTCTGCCGCTTTTATCATTGTAGCTGCACTAATATCTTCTGAATCGGAAATACTAATTAAAGATGTTGGTTTAAATCCTTCAAGAAGCGGATTATTAGAAATACTTATTTTAATGGGAGCAAACATTCAGATAAAAAATAAGAAGACTGTTTGTAATGAGGAAGTAGGAGATATTTTAGTTAGATCTTCATCATTGCAAGGAATAAATATCCCTGAAGATATTATCCCAAATATTATTGATGAGATTCCAATTTTGAGCATAGCAGCCGCTTTTGCTGAAGGTAATACATGTATTAGGAATGCAAAAGAACTTAGGGTAAAAGAGTCAGATAGAATAAATGCAATCTCAGAAGGCTTAAAAAAACTAAATATAAATCATAAAGTTTTTGATGATGGATTGTCTATTGTTGGAACAAATAATCTTATAAATTGCAATGAAGAAATTGACTCTTTCAACGATCATAGAATTGCTATGAGTTTTTTGATAGCAGGCATAAGATCAATAGATGCAGTTAAAGTTAAAAATTGCGTAAATATTGAAACTTCTTTTCCTTTATTCAAAGATATAATGAATTCATTAGGTATGAAGATTAATGAATAAGATTAATGTTATAACAATTGATGGACCATCAGCCTCAGGCAAAGGGGAATTGGCAAAAAGCATTGCAAATCATTTTAATTTTAAACTTCTTGATAGTGGTGCCTTGTATAGAATCTTTGCATTTTTTTCTGATTTAAAATTTAATAGCCTAGAAATAGCACAAAAAATTAAAAATGAAATATCTTTTAAATTAGAAAAAAATAATTTAAGAATATTATATATAAATAAGGATATTACCTCTCAACTACGATCCGAAAATCTTGCAAAAGTTGCCTCTAAATTGAGCTCTAAAAAGGAAGTTAGAGCAGCATTATTTCAAATACAAAGAAGTTTTTATCATAAAAAGGGTTTGGTTGCTGATGGGAGAGATATGGGAACTGTAGTTTTTAAAGACGCAAAGTTAAAAATTTTTTTAACAGCATCCTCAGAAGTAAGAGCACAAAGACGTTATTTAGAGTTGCAGAATCGTGGACAAGAAGTTAATATGCCCGCTCTGATAGCTGATATTGAACAAAGAGATTTAAAAGATAGCTCTAGAGAATTATCTCC
>MDTG01313333.1_pt1 | contig 10065 bp, 11 predicted proteins | sample 811421 | NCBI WGS metagenome assembly MDTG01 (sample SAMN05326645, study PRJNA326480) | marine metagenome | isolation source: seawater | place: Pacific Ocean: South East | collected 2011 | reverse complement strand
ATTCTACCTTCATTTGATAAATCATTATGTATTTCAAAAATTATTTTTTTTCTGAAAATTAATAAAATAAATAATGTAAAATAATTTCTTGTTATGAATAAATCAGAATTTAATTTTAGTCCTAAAATAACCGAATATAAGGAAAATAAATAATATTTATAACCCTGAGGAAACTTATTAAATTTTTTAATCTTAATCATCTCAAAATTTTTCTTGATTCCATAATGTTCAGATAAACTTTGATTTAAACCAGTATTAGGTGTTATTAATGTTACCTTACCAATACTTTTTGATATTGAGTTGCACATATTTACAACTTGAAGACTATTTGCATTAAATGATGGCACTGAAGAATTAAATAAATAAACAATTTTCATTTTTTAATAAAATTTTTATTTCTTATTAAAATTTCTATACCAATCTATTGTTTTTTTTAATGAGTCTTTCCAATTAGAAAAATCTTTATACTTAGTATAATTTAATAATTTATTATTATCGCCATGAGTTTTCAAAATATCTGCTTTTTGTAATTCTATTTTTTTTACTTTTGGATTTATGCCATTTTTTTTCATAAAGAAAATAATATCTTCTAATTTTATTGGATTATTTGAGCATATATTCAAAATATCATTATCTGGTAATTTTTTATGATTTTTTAAAAGAAGATTTAAAATCTGTACAACATCTCCTACATAGGTAAAATCTCTTACATGATTTCCATAGTTAAAAAGTTTGAATGTTTTTTTTTTAAAAAAACTATCAATAAATTTTAGCATCATCATATCAGGCCTTCCCCACTCTCCATAAACAGTGAAAAATCTCAATCCTGTAGCTTTCAATCCATAAAAATTATTATAAACTACACTTATTTCTTCATTAATTTTTTTTGACAATCCATAAATATTTTTAGGGAATATTTTCTCTTTTTCTTTAAGAGGAAATTTTTTATTTTCGCCATATACTGAACTCGAAGAGGCATAAAACAATCTCTTGACTTTAAATTTTTTACAATTTTCTATTATATTAAAAAATCCAAGAATATTGCTATCTACATATTTTCTTGGATGTTTTATTGAATATCTAACTCCTGCTTGTGCCGCAAGGTTTAAGACAAAATCAAATCTATTTTTATTAAAGATTTTTTCAAGTAATAAATTATTATTAATATCTGACTTAATAAAATTAAAATTCTTATTTTTTTTTAATATATTTAGTCTTTTTTTTTAAGATTAACATCGTAATAATCATTTAAATTATCAATCCCTACGATTTTATATTTTGAATTTTGAAGCAAAAAATTACAGAAATTGAAACCTATGAAGCCTGCTGCACCTGTTACTAATAATCTCATTTTTTATTCGCCTTTATAATTTTTAATACTCTTTGGTTCCAAGAATACTTTTTTGCAGTATCTATTGAGTTTTTTTGTAATTTGTTTAATTTATATTTCTTACTTAGTAAATCATTTAAAGCTTTAATCCAAGCTTCTAAATTATAATTTTTAACAATTATTGCATTCTCTTTATGTTTTAAAACCTCACAAATTCCATCTAGTTTTGAAGAAATAATAATTTTACCTGATGCTAGATAATCAAACATCTTTAGAGGCGAACAATAATTTGCTGTGTTGAGATCTTTAGCTCTTACATAAACTTTATTTGCATAAGGCATTAATAAAATATCAGATTTTGATAAAATACTAGGAACTTCATTATAATTAACGTGCCCTAAAAATTTTACATTATTTAATTTTGAACTCACATTTTTTTGATCACCATACAAATTAAATTTTATATTTTTAAACTTATTTGCAAGATTAAGTATTATTTCAATACCTCTTCCAGTATAAAAACTACCAACATAAGTTGCAGTTTTTATTTTTTTTATTTTGGTAAATTTGTTAAAATTTTTAGTATCAACTCCATCATGAAGTATTAGTAATTTTTTTTTTTTTTATGACAAATTTATTACTTAAAGATTTTGATATTAATATAACACGTCTTATATATTGTGAATTAATAAAATCTAAGTTTAAAAATAAAAACTTTGTGAATGATTTAAGTTCATTATGAATTTCCAAAAAATGATGAATTTTAAAAACTGATAAAAAAAAACTTGATAGTAAACTTCTAGTTATAATTAAGTCTGGTTTTTTTTTTTTTACTAATTTTGATACTTTGAAAGCAAATATTATTCTTGATAATGAATTATTAATTCTATAATTAAGAATACTTTCAATTAAAAAGCCTTTTTTACTATTAAGCAAAAATTGTTTTTTTAACCTACTAAATGTAAGTTGTTTTTTTTCATTGGGAACAAACAAAGTTAATTTTGAATCATTTTGAGCAAAAGCATCACACATTTTAATTACGTGTTGACTATAAGCACTTTTATTTCTCAAAGATGTTTCTGCTATATATATGACTTCCATTAAATTAATTTTTCTTCAAATTAAACATGTTTATCTTATGGTAAAATAGTCATTAAATAGGTTTGAATATAATTTTATTTTTTAAATTTTTAATTTTTTTCTCTAAATCATAATGTCTTGTTAAAATTATATATATATCAAAACTCATAAAATCGCTGGTATTTGTTATTAGACCTATTTTTCTTGCATAATTCTTTTCAATTAACGGGTCATATCCTTTAATTTTTTTACTTTTTAAATCTTTAAATATTTTTAATGGTAATGAATTTCTTAAATCTGCAACATTTTTTTTATAAGTTAAACCACAAATTAAAATTTTTTTATTTTTGTTTGGGTCTATTTTTTTTAATTTATTTTGAATATTTTTTTTTATAATTTGTTGCATTGAGTCATTTATATATCTACCTGCTAAGGTTATTCTTGTTTTAAAATTATTTTTTTTACTAATATAAGAAAAATAATAAGGATCTACTGGCAAACAATGACCACCAACTAATCCTGGTTGAAATTTTAAAAAATTCCATTTAGTAGAGGCTAAATTAATTACATTTTCGAAATTAATATCAAGTTTTTTACATACTAAATATATTTCGTTGATTAATCCAATATTCACATCTCTTTGAATATTTTCAATCACCTTTGCTGCTTCAGCTTCTTTTATGCTATTAGAAAAAATAATTTTTTTACTAATTAAGGAATAAAGCTTAACTAAATCCTCTTTTAAATAGGAGTAAGGATATGCCAAAATTTTATTAATCCTTTTTAAATCATGTTTTTTATCACCTGGATTAACTCTTTCAGGACTATAACCTACAAAAAAATCTTTACCTTCTATAAATAATTTTTTTTTTTCTAATAATGGCACACAATAGTCATTAGTTAAACCTGGATAGACTGTAGATTCAAAAATAATGATATCTTTTTTTTTTATTATCTTTGAAAGTGATTTACATACGTCTCTCAAATGTTTTAAATCAGGTTTTTTATTTTTATGTATTGGTGTTGGTACTGTAATAATATACAAGTTACAATTTTTAATAGCTTCTAAAGAATCTGTATATTTAATATATTTTTTAATAAGTTCTTCTTTTTTGAATTCATTAAAAATATCCTCACCTTTATTTAATTTTTTTATTCTTTTAGAGTCATTGTCATAACCTATTATCCTATATTTTTTTGCTAAATTAAGTAAAATAGGTAATCCAACATATCCTAATCCAATAATGCATGGTTTAATCATGATTAAATTAATAAAAAATTATTTTTTTATATACTTCCATTTTAATGCAGCAGCAAATTTTAAATTTACTTTTGCAGTTTTGCCTAAAATTCTATCTATATATTTAGGCTCAATTCCATAACCAGGTCTTATAATTTTTATATTTTTTTTGGTAAATTTTTCTCCCTTTAAAATATTTTTTGAGCAATATATTGATCTTCTAAATTTTAAATATGATTTTTCACTTTTAGTAGCTCCATAACGTATTTTGCCAATTGACACAAAGGTGTCTAATAGTTGTTTCTTAAATTCTTTTAATTTTGAAACTTGAAGTGAAAATTTAGAATCGATTCCCTTCTCATTATCTAAACAAATATGTTTTTCAATAAAAGATGCACCGTAATGAATTGCGCTATTTGCCGCCGTGTATCCAATAGAATGGTCTGAATATCCAATTTCACAGTCAAATTTATTTTTCATATCGCTTATTGTTTTGATATTTAGATCTTTTAATTGAGCAGGGTATGAACTTGTACATTTCAGCAAAGCAAAATTTTTGCATTTATTTTTTTTTAAAAATTTTAATAAAGAATCAATGTCTGCAAGTGAATTTAAACCTGTTGATATCAAAATTGGTTTTTTAGTTCTTATAATTCTTTTTATTAATGGGTAATGATTGCTCTCAAAAGAAGCTACTTTATAAGCTGGTGGATTAAACTTTTCTAAAAAATCAACTGACGCTTCGTCAAAAACTGATGCAAAAAGTATTATTTTATTTTTTTTTGCTTCACTAAAAATTTTTTTATGCCATTTATAGGGAGTTTCACCTATTTTATATAAATCAAATAATTTTTTTTTATGCCACAAGCTTTTAGGATTATTTATTGTAAAATCTTTTTTGTTTGAGTCTAAAGTTAAACTTTCTGGGGAATAAGTTTGGATTTTTACAAAATCAGCTCCATTCTTTGAAGCTTTCTTTATTAATTTTATAGCTTTATTTAAACTCTGGTTATGATTTGCAGATATTTCAGCGATAATTTTAGGAGTATTGTTAATGCTTATTTTTAAATTAGATATTTTTAACATTTTGTAACCAATTTAAATAAAATTATGTTTTTATTTTGTCGTTTGCGAGATCTTTTAAAACCAAGTTTTTCAATCATTTTAATAGAAGATAGATTATCATTTTTAATCTTAGCTTTTAATATCAAATTTTTGACTTTTTTTTTCTGTCTATTAATAACTTTGTTGAACATTTGAACTGAAAGTTTTTTGTTTCTATGCTTTTTGTCAATAACAATACCTACAAATAATTCATTTTTTATATTATCTATTCTTACCATACCTACTTGGTTATTCTTATAACAAGCTATAAAGAGTAAATTTTCTTTAGATTTGATATATTTTTTAAACCATAAAGTATGTTCATTTAGTGATACTTTTTTTTTTCTTTCCAAAGAATTCTTGATGACATCATTGTAGTTTGCCCACTCATAAGTTTTCTCTAAATCTTTGATTTTTGCCTTTCTTATAGTAAGGAGCATTAATAATTTACTTTAACTTAGTTATCGAGTTTACTTCTTTTGATATTTTTTTATCGTAATTATTAATATTTTTAAGTAATTTTTTTGTTTCATTTGGAGCATGCTTCATTGCTAAACGTAATATGTCCATCCAGTTAATATTATTTTTTTTTCTTAAATTTTGAATATTTTTTATTATTTGAGAATAATTTTTTTTTTTCATTTATAATTTACTTTGAAAATTTAAAACTAATTTATTTAATTCTTTTATTGTTAAAAAGTTTTTATTTGTATTGCTGTTATAAACAAAACCTTTTTTTACTTTCTTAGCATTAAATTTTTTTTTATAAATTGAAAATATTTTTGTATTTAAAATTGGAAGTATTATGTAAAAATCTTTTAGTTCCAATGTATTCTGGCTATCACTTGAAGAAATCATTTCCTCGTGTATTTTTTCTCCTGGTCTAATACCTATTATAGGAGTTTTGCATTTTGGAGAAATTGATTTTGCTAAGTCCATAATTCTATAGCTGGGTAATTTTGGAATTAGTAATTCACCTCCATTTAAATTTTTTATACTCCATAAAACTATTTTAACTGCATAATCTAGAGATATGTTAAATCTTGTCATTTCCTTATCTGTAATAGGAAGTTTTCCTTTAATCTTATTTTTTAAAAAAAAGGGTATTACAGACCCTCTACTTCCAAACACATTTCCATACCTAACAACAGAAAATTTAACTTTTCTACTACCTTTTATATTATTTGCAGATATAAAAAGTTTATCCGAACATAATTTTGTTGCTCCGTATAAATTAATTGGCGAACATGCTTTATCTGTTGAAAGTGCTATTACATTTTTTACATTGTTTGCTAATGCTGCTTCAATTATATTATTTGCACCAATTATATTTGTCTTGATTGCTTCAAATGGATTGTATTCTGTTGTAGGCACCTGCTTTAATGCAGCAGCATGAATAATTGTCTCTATATTTTCTGTTGCAGTTGCCACTCTTTTAGCATCACGCACATCACCCAAAAAAAAACGGATAAATGGATATTTTTTCATTGGAAACATTTGTGCCATCTCAAATTGTTTTAGCTCATCTCTACTAAATACAACAAGTCTTGAAATTTTTTTATTAGAATTTATCAATTTACTAACAAAAGCTTTTCCAAAGCTTCCTGTACCACCTGTAATGAGATATGAGTTTTTTTTTACCACTTTTTTTTTTTTATTTATTACTTACTATCTTATCTTAAAGATAACAATTCATTTATAACTTTATATATTTCTTTTTTTTTTAATGAAGGATATATGGGGAGCGATACCTCTTTTTTATAAAAATTTTCAGCATTTTTAAATTGATTCTTTTTAAATCCAAATCTTTTTTTATAAAATGGCTGCAAATGAACAGGAATATAATGAACCTGTAAGTTTATACCTTTTTTTTTAAACTTACTGAATAACTCATTTTTAGATATCTTTAGTTTATTAAAGTTTATTTGAAGTGGAAACAGATGGTAAGAATGGAAATAATTTTCTTTTTCTTTAGGAAGAATAAATCTTTCGTCATTTTTAAGTTCTTTTAAATAAATTTTGGCAATTTTTCTTCTTGATAATATAAAATTGTCTAATTTCTTTAATTGAGAAATTCCCAATGCGCATTGAAAGTCTGTTATTCTAAAATTCAGTCCTGGCTCATTTACCTCGTAATACCAAGGACCTTCTTTCTTTGTAACTTGCATAGAATTATTTCTTATTTCTTTTATTCTTTTTGCGATTTTTTCATTTTTGGAAAAAATAGAACCTCCTTCACCTGTTGTAATGGCTTTAACAGGATGATAACTTTGAGTAACGAAATCTGAATAATATGTTGCATATTTTGAGTTATTATTAATTTTGGATCCCATTGCGTGGCAAGCATCATTAATTAACTTAAATTTATATTTTTTAGATAAAAAACTTAGAGCCTTCCAATCACAAGGATGACCTGCGTAATCTACAGCAATTACTGCTTTAAAAGATTTTCTTTTTAACCTATCTTCAAGTCTTTGAGGATCAATTGTATAAGTTTCGTTGTTGATATCAATGAATTCTGGTTTAGCATTGTTATTTACGATACAATTAGCGGTTGCTAAAAAAGTTATAGGTGTTGTTATTATACAATCTCCTTTTTTCCATCCCAATGATTTACCAAGAATGTATAAAGCAGAACTTCCATTATTTACAACTGAGCAGAATTTTCCACCAAATTTATTTATTAGTTCTTTTTCAAATTTTTCGATATTTGGACCTGAGGTTAAAAACGGAGTTTTTAATATTTTAACTACTGATTTAATATCATTTTCATTTAATGTTTGTTTACCATAATTTATCATACCGTTAATATATCAAATTAATAAATTTTCTTTATAATAAACTTTTTCAATTTTTGATTTAAATTTAGAAAATTTTCTTACTTCTTCTTTGTTTATTTTAATTTTTTTTTTTACTAATCTTGTCTTTATATTGAATAGAAATTGACTTACATTAGGTTTAATGTCAATCCAATTAGACAGCTCTAAATATGCGTTATAATCAAAATCCTCTATTCTAATAATTTTATAATTTTTTTTAGGGATGTTTTTTAAATCGTTTAAAATTTGGCTATAAATTTCATTCCAATACCATTTTATTTTTGAAATTTGATCGAAATTATTCCATTTATAGAAAAAATCTCCTTTAGGACTCAGTCTACAAAAATTATGGTGTTTGTTGTGAAAATTACTTGCAACTCCTTGATAACCAATAATTTTTTTTCTATTTTGCTTAATATATTTATCTTTGTACCAACCTTTTTTTTTTAGAGACACTGCAACATCAAGAGGATTTCTAATTAATATAATAAGCTTAGAACCAAATTTTGAATAGATTTCTTTTGTGTGAAGGGATAAAAATGAACTTGTCTCAAAACTTATTTTACCTTTTTTATTTGTTGAAGTTATAGATTGATTTAATTGGTTTATTAAAGGGGCTTCATCAATATTTAGATTATTAAATTTAGAAAATTTGTAATATGAATGTAAGGATGGTCTACTTTCATCTTTAGCTTCAATTTTTTTATTATCTTTAAATAAATTATATAAAAATGTTTCACCACATTGTCCACTGCCTGTTACAAAAACGCTTTTCATAATATTAACTAATACTTAGGTACTTTGTTCTTTTTGAATGAAATTTATTCCACTGTAATCTATGATATTTTTCGTTAATTTTCAAAAATTTGCTATTTTTTTTCAAAAAAGCCAAAATTTCTAATAATGAAAAATATTTATTTTTTTTATATAGATTATCAAAAATACTTTTAATTAGAACATAATCTTCATAATAATCGAGCGTCAACCTTATCTTTTTTGAAAAATTTTTAAATTTTTTTCCTTTAAAATATTTAATTTTAAAAATTTTTGGATTTTTCCAAATGTAAGAAGTTACATGCTCTTTATCAAAATCTTTTTTGGCCAGTTTGTAAGTTTTTGATAAAGTTTCAAAATTGAATATTTCACAGTGAAAACCATCAGGTAGATAATTAAAATATAAATTTGTCATATAATCGTATTTATTTTTTATAAAAACTTGAATCAATTTATCAATATATTTAACATCAATTAAAGGACAATCAGCTGTGACTCTTACTATAACAGATGATTTATTTTTTTTTGCACCAAGATAATATCTTTCTAAAACATTTTTTTCATCACCACGAAAAATATTAATATGTTTATTTTTAGCAATTGCACAAAGTTTATCATCATTTTTATTTTTCGTTGTTGCTAGTATCAAACTATCTATTTTTTTTGATTTTTTTAATCTTTCAATTTGATATTGAAAAACAGTTTTATTACCAAGACTTAAAAGTGTTTTTCCTGGTAATCTTACACTGTTAGTTCTTGCTTGAATAATACAAGATATATTTTTCTTCATTTTTTAGATTTGCTCAAAATAAAATAGTTTTCTACCTAATTTTTTAACTGTAAATTTATCTTTATAATTAAATTCTTTAGCAATTATATTAATCTCTCTTTTAATAAAATCCTCATTGTGTTCTGGGAATTTATAATTAAGAATATTTTCAATTTTCTTTTTTTTCCCTTTCATTAATAATAATAATCTTAATATTAAAGACTTGATAGATTCATAAATCAAAAGAAGAAAATAAATTTTAAAATTATTATTTTGAAGAAATAATTTATTTTTTGATAATTTTACCCAAACTTTAGAGATTTTAGTTGCTGAATTTGATTTACCCTTAAATAAAATTCTTTCATTAAGTTTATTCTTAAATTTATTTTTATTTAAATTAAATTTATTTGGGTCTTTAATAATTTTACAAACTTCATTTTTATTTTTGGCATTTATTGATATTTTTTCCACAAATCTTCCAAATCCACCATTATCTTTTAAAGGAGAATAATTTATTACAATTTTGTCTGAAATTATACCTTCGCTACCTGTGGTACAATTATTTTGAATTAAAATTTTACAATTTTTTATCCAATAAGATGAGGGTTTAGAATTATCTATCATTAAATTTTTTCTGTTATTTATATTATTTTGCCAAAAGTTAACATTTTCAGTTGGGTGTGGACGAATACAAATTTTTTTTTTTGGAAACTTTATGGCTAGGTAATTAATTAACTCAATAAATTTTGGCAAGAATTTTTTTTGATATAAGTAAAATTTTTTATCTTTTTCTTCTAGAGTTGGACTTCTTCTATAATAACCATTTTTTTTTTGCTCTTTAATTAAATTTTTATAAATCTCTATATTATTTGCAAAAGCAAAATTAGTACAAACTAGGATATCCACATTTTTAAATTTATTCTTAATAAGTTCATTATTCTTTAAATTT
>MDTG01291039.1_pt1 | contig 10065 bp, 9 predicted proteins | sample 811421 | NCBI WGS metagenome assembly MDTG01 (sample SAMN05326645, study PRJNA326480) | marine metagenome | isolation source: seawater | place: Pacific Ocean: South East | collected 2011 | reverse complement strand
TGTGCTTCAGATTTTTCTCCAGCAAAATAAGATCAATACTCGCGACCTTTTACAATTTACTTTTAAAATTTAATTAATCGATTGACCAAGCTAAGATAAAAATTATATGAAAACTAAGAAGTTAGACAATCTAAACCCAAATGAATACGAACCACTGATTAAAATGGCTTTAACAGAAGATCTTGGCGGTGTTATAGATGTAAATCGAGATATTACGTCAACGTTGACATTAACAAAAAAGCTACAAGCAGAAGCCCAAATAATTTCTCGGCAGGATGGCGTTATTGTAGGATTAGAAATTGCTAGATCGACCTTCGATCATTTAGATCCAGAGATCGACTTTTCTCCTCATAAAATTGACGGTGATTTTGTAAGATCAGGTGACATAGTCGCGACCTTAAAAGGAAATGCTCATCCAATATTAACAGCGGAGAGAACTGCACTTAATTTTATTCAACGCTTATCCGGGATTGCCACCAAGACGCATTCATTTGTAAATGCCATAAAAGGTACTAAGGCAGCAATAACAGATACTCGCAAAACGACTCCTGGTTGGCGTCAACTCGAAAAATGGGCGGTAGTAAAAGGTGGAGGCGTTAATCATAGAATAGGTTTGTATGATGCCGTACTGATTAAAGAAAATCATGCTACGGCTAGTAAGGGATTATCTTCAGCAATAAATCGAATACGAAAAATTCAATCCGAAAGTCAAAAAAACATTCCTGTTTTCGTTGAAGTTGAAAGATTAGAGGAACTCGACTCAGTTATAAAAAGTCAACCGGATCGAATAATGTTAGACAATATGAGCTCCGATGCAATGCGCACTGCGGTAAAAAGTATTCGCAAATCGAATCCAACTATAAACATTGAAGCTACCGGCGGATTTAGCCTGTTAACAGTACGAGAGGCAGCCGAGACCGGCGTAGACCTAATTTCAGTCGGATCATTGACACACTCGGCACCCGCTTTTGACTTAACTCTATTATTCAAAACTGCAAAAGGTTAACCAGCTTTACTTTTCCATCCATTCCTTATAGGGATTGCGAGCTAATTGAGAATTAAAATATCGCGAATCTTGGCTTACTTCTTTACCCAACCATCTCGGGAAAGCAAACCGCTGATCGATTGTTTCTAATTCTACCTCAGCAAGATACAGCCCTTCATTTTCGCCGTGAAAGACGTCAATCTCCCAGCAGATATCATTGCAGTAAACTTTGTAACGTGTTTTATCAACTACTTGCTCTACACAAAATTTATTTAAGATTTGACGAGCGTCCTTCAAGGGTATTTCATATTCGAATTCATCTCGCTCCAGTTCACGCGTAGGACCTTTAAGTGTAAACCATGCATTTTTATTACTTAGCCGAACTCTTGCAACGCACTTATCAGTTTGGAAAATATAACCTTGTAGAAATCGAATTCCCTCAACATTATTAAGAAAATCTAAGTTTTTTACAATATACTTTCGCTCAATTTCAATTGCCAAAACTACCGCATTTCGCTTCTCTCCGACGAGAATGTAAAATGCGTTCAGTATAACCATTAGACTCTTCTCGGCCACAAAAAACCAAGTCTAATGCAGCAGAATATCCTGTAGAATTCATTCCCCCCACCAACGGAATATAATCTGGATCATTAGCATTCTGATCATCAACGATGAGAGCCATCCGTTCAAAAGTTGACACAATCTGAGCCCTCTCAATTAATCCATGATAGAGCCAATTCGCAATATGTTGACTAGATATGCGCAAAGTAGCTCTATCTTCCATTAAACCGATACCATTTATATCTGGAACCTTAGAACAACCTATCCCCTGTCCGATCCAACGCGAAACATATCCCAATATTCCCTGAACGTTATTATCTAATTCTTGTTGTATTTCATCTTTTGTGAGATGACTTTTCAAAAGGGGAGGCGTCAAAATAGAATCTAAATCTGCACGTTTTCTATTCTGCAATTCGTTTTGTCGTTCGGTCACTGACACCTGATGATAATGGATTGCATGCAAAACCGCAGCTGTTGGAGAAGGTACCCATGCTGTGGTTGCACCTGACGCCGGGTGACTAATCTTTGCATCTAACATATCTGCCATAGCGTCAGGTATTGCCCACATACCTTTTCCAATCTGACCTCGTCCAGTCAATTCCATTTCAATACCAATGTCCACATTCTGATCCTCATAGGCTTGCAACCAAATCTGGTTCTTTATCTCTGACTTCGGAAGCATTGGCCCCGCCTCAATCAAAGAATGAATTTCATCACCGGTACGATCTAAAAAACCCGTATTGATAAAAATTAAACGATTTTTTGCCTGCGCCATAGACCGTTGGAGATTCAAACTTGTACGCCTCTCCTCATCCATTATTCCGATTTTCAGCGTATTTAATGGGAGATTCAATACGTCTTCTACACGACGAAAAAGGTCTACGGTAGCAGCAACTTCATCAGGGCCATGCATCTTCGGTTTTACAATATAAATGCTTTCTTTTCTGCTATTTAGATTACCTTTTTTTCTTCTAATATCATGCAAAGCCGCAAGGCTGGTCATCAAAGCATCAAGAAATCCTTCTGGGATAGGTCGATCTTTAAAAAGAACCGCATCAGTGTACATGTGTAATCCCACATTCCTCACCAAAAGCAAACTACGTCCAGATAAGGTTATGGGGTTTCCATCTATTCCGATGAAAGTTCGATCTGTCTCCAAACTTCGGTTTACCTCTTTACCATTTTTTTCAAAAGATGTGGTCAAAGTACCTTTCATAAGTCCGCACCAATTACGATAGACTCGAACCTTGTCTTCTGCGTCTACTGCAGAAACCGAATCTTCACAGTCCTGTATCGTAGTTATGGCTGCTTCCAGTATAACATCTTTTAATCCTGCTGGATGCGTACAACCAATGGGATGATCAGAATCAATCTGTAATTCAACATGTAATCCATTATTCTTGAGCAAAATAGATTTTAATTTCCCTTTTTCGCTTTTATATCCGATAAATTGTTCTGAATTGACTAATTCTTTAATTCCAGCGTCTGTTGCGAACTTTAGCTTATAAAGCCCATTATCTTCAACAACTTCCCACTTTAAAACTTTGCCATAGGTACTTTCATTTATTGGTATAGCTTCGTCGAGAAACATATTTGCCTTTTCTACAACTAAAGCACCACGACGCGGATTGTAATTATTTGATCTTTCATAGCCGTTGTCTTCACTGATAACGTCCGTTCCGTACAAAGCATCGTAAAGACTACCCCAACGAGCATTTGCTGCATTTAGGCAATATCTGGCATTGTCAACAGGGACGACTAATTGAGGTCCAGCAATTTCCGCTATTTCAGAATCGACATTTTCTGTCGTTATCTTAACATCTTCCAACTCACCCTGTAGATAACCAATTTTTGTTAAAAATTTCCTATGATCCTCTTGGTCAAGATCTTTGTCTCTATGATCACGGTAATAACCATCTAGTTTTTTCTGCAGTTCATCACGTCGTCCGAGAAGACTTTTGTTAAGCCCTTCTAACTCTTCGATTATTTTTTCTAATCCACCCCAAACTTCCTTTACATCAACACCAGTTTCTGGCACAAGCTCCTTTTGAACCAATTCATGAAGCCTTGAATCAATCTTTAAGTCTCCTACCCGAATATATTCGCTCATTATAACCTCGTATTATTCCTTATTTCTCTCCAAAATCCCAATCCAATGTTGCAACAACCGGAAGATGATCAGAATGAACCCACATTCTTTCCTTTGCTGGCTTGTCGGAACGAAAACCCGACGATCTTACAACTTCGGCTCCAATAAGACGCTCAGCGATATCACGACTGAAATACATATGATCAATATATTGTTTATCAATACCATAGGTATCCATTGTAGCTTGTATGCCTCCGCCAACTTTTGTCATGGCATTACTAAAACCAATCTCATTAAGCTCCTCGTGAACATTTTCATTCACTTCACTATTAAAATCCCCTAACACAATAATGGAAGGAACCGATTTTTGTAACTCTTCTAAAATTGAGCGTAAAAAGATGCCTTCCCTTATCCGAAGCTCTGTATCAGATGGGTGTAAATGAACATTCATAACCCACAAATTTTGGTTGTTTCGATCCGTTAATAACGCAGCACCAACAGTACGACTGAACAACGGCAATTTATAATCCGGATCAAAATGACTGAATGTCCGTGATTCACGAATTGAAATACACGACAAAACATGACCGGGCCATGCCATCGGCGAAGGAAAAGTTGCTAAATTATAATTCAAGCGTTTAGCTATAGACTGAACTACATTTACCGACACACCCTCTTGAAGTCCTAAAACATGACAAGAAAGATCCGAAAAGACTTTAGAAAAATGTTCGGTGTTTTCTTCTGTCCCCGGAACACCAATCTCTTTTTTCGATTCTGATGCTGGATATCCTGTTAGTCCGAGTATGTTATAAGTACCGATTTTAAAGACCATTGGAGACTACTCTCCTTAATATTTCTTATGAACCATTCAAAGTTCCTCAAATATTTCCAACTTTTTTAATATCCCATTAGCCAGTGAACCTTTAACAATTCCAATCACTCGAATATCTTCTCGGCCAAATCGACTCGTCAAAGACAATATATCAGTTAACCTAAACACACCGGATCCATCCTTCGTCAAAACTTCTAATTCGTTAAAAGTGCGTAAAGCAAGAGATTCATCAGCAAGAATCATAGTAAGATTCTTTGTTCGACGAAGGGTAGAGAGACCAACCACCGTATCTCCAGATCGACGACCGATAGCCACTAATGAAGCGATAGCCTCAGCCTTTCGTATATTGAGGTCTTTTATCAATTAAACAAATGCAGGCTTGATAGGTTGTGATTTTTTTGAAGCCGAAATATTTGCTGCCTCCAAAACACCGATGACTCTGGCCGCTGACTCTGGAGTAATAATCAACTTCGCTCGGCCCAAAAGATGTTTATAGATATTCTGATAGTAGGCGTGCCAATCAGACTGTTCAAATGGCACTTCAGTTTGCATCTTTCGCCCGTTTACCAATGTATTAACTTGAAAATGTTCTCCATCATGCTCTATTGCTCCACGCTCTCCAAGGACTCGCCACCTCGGACGCCCGCTCATCGAAAGATTGGATATAGTCAGTGTCACTATAGTCCCACTGTCAAAACGCATGCTATATTCGGAATGATCTTCATTTGTATAGATTTTCCATTCTTTGTTTTTCACCTGGTAACCACTAACCCAATCTATCTTTCCAGGTACAATATTCAGAATCCAATCAGTAAAATGAGCACCCCAGTCATATATTGCCCCTCCAGAAATAGCACGGTTAGAGCGCCACCAAGTTCCCTGCTCGCCGTAGTTATAGAAACCAGCCTCAATGCGATGAACTCGGCCAACTATTTTCTCTCTATGTATTAAGTTCCTAAGAGTCTTGAAATCACCATCCCATCGTCTATTATGAAAAGTAGACAACATAACTCCATTGAGTCTAGCGGCTTTCATCATTTCCTTTACTTCCTTACTGGTGATAGCAAGAGGTTTTTCGCTGACAACATTTACTCCTGCATTGAGACACTGAATGGCCAATTTCGCATGCGTATTGTGGGGAGTGATAATTGTGACCAGATCCAGATCTGCCGATTTCAACATGTTTGCAACATTGGCATAAGTCTGAATGCCTGGGAAATCCTCATGCGCTACTTCCCGTCTAGCCTTATCTATTTCGCACACAGCTGCTACATCCATACGGCGATTTAAGGCCATTGAGGTCAGATGGGTCTTGCCCATATTAAAGGCTCCACCATAACCAATTACACCACATCGAATTCGATCAAATTTTGCCATTTCATAACACCTTAACTAGAGTAAAAATCATACTGAATTTACTTTATGCTATAAAAGCTTACTACTGCGGTCAAATCAATAATAGTGAGGTCAATATTTTTTTTACAAAATGAGTTTGTTCTATACTCTATTATCTCTGATATTGAGCACATCATACGCCTTAGAATGACGCAACTAATTACGTGCAGGCAAAGGGGAATAAATATTATGCGAGTATTGATAACAGGCGCCGCTGGAAGTATCGGTAGAATTGTAGCCAGAGGATTGAACAAATCTCATCACATTAGAGGTTTTGATTTGGCTGAAATGCCAGAAATAAAAGATAGTCATATCGGAAATTTAACAGATTATGATGCCGTATATGACGCCGTAATAGGCACAGATGCGGTCGTGCACTTAGGAGGCCTACCTGGAGGAGATGACTGGGATTCACTATTAGAATCAAATTTTATTGGCACCTATAATGTTTTTGAGGCCATGAGAGATGCTAATGTCAAACGAATTGCTTACGCGAGTCGCGCAGGAATCTTTAGTCATTACCCTAAATCGCTCAAAAGAACTGCAGACCTTATACCTCGACCGGTTGGACACTATACGGTGAGCAAAGTTTTTGGGGAATCCCTTGCATATTCGTATTCACATCAGCATGATCTCGAATGTGTCTGTATTCGAATTGGTAATTTTAAGTTAGATAGGGATCTCCCCGAACATCCCCATCACCTGAGTCACGGTGACTGCGTACGCGTTTTTGAAAGAGCCATCACTCAAGAAAATTTAAAATTTGAAACCGTTTTTGGTGTTTCGGCGAGTAATTGGCCTATGTACGATCTCGAACATGGTAAAAAAACAATAGGATATATCCCGCAGGACACCTCATATGTTCCAGAAGAACAATGGGAAGAATAGATCTTGTTTTGTTATTGAGTATAAGCTACATCGACGACACGGTTTTTTAATTCTTCTTGGAGATCACTAATCGACGTAATCACGCAATTCACAACCTCTTCAATAGCGATATCGCGGTGCTCTGTATCACGACGTAATTTCAATTCTATTTCCCCGTTTTTTATACCTCTGTCACCAACCGTTAGCCTTATAGGAATTCCTATCAAATCGGCATCCTTAAACTTGACTCCAGGATTCTCTTTCCTGTCGTCTAACAACGCTTCTATTCCATTTTCTTTTAAATCAGCATAAATCTGCTCAGCGACCTGTTGGCACTCTCCCTCTTTTCTAGCTAAAGAAACAATCATAACTTGGAATGGTGCTATCGATATTGGCCATACCAACCCACCATCATCGTGATTCTCTTCTGCAATACAAGCCAACAGCCGTCCAACACCGATACCATAAGATCCCATAATGACAGACTGAGATTTTCCTTCCGCATTTAAAAAATCACTACCCAGAGCCTTAGTGTATTTCGTACCTAACTGAAATATATTACCAACTTCAACTCCACGGGAAGCCCGCATAGGTTTAGCACAGCAAGGGCACCCATAGCCCTCGGCAGCAGCAGCTATATCCGTGACAACATCAGCCGAATAATCTCGACCATAATTAACGTTTTTCACATGTAGGCCATTTTTATTGGCCCCCGCAATCAGATTAGAAGTATTAGCAATAGAATGATCTACGATTACTTTTGCACCAATAATACCAATTGGCGATCCGTAGCCGGGAATAATACCCATCTCTTCAATTTCTTTATGATTAGCAGGCCAAATTTCTCGAGCATGAATAGCGTTAGAAAGTTTAGTCTCATTAATTTCCATATCGCCTCGAATAACTGCGATAACAAAGACGTCATTGGAATCATCTCCATCTCCAATAGTGGCCATTAAGAAAACAGATTTAGCGGTACACGAAAGTGGTACATTCAAAAAATCAGTCAGTTCAGCAATCGTTTCTGTTCCAGGAGTTTCTATCTCTTCAATAGGTAAAAATTCTTCACTTTCTTTATCGGATCTTTGAAAAGTCGCTACTTGTCGATTCGCAGCATAACCGCAGGAATCACAAAGAAGAAGTGTATCTTCACCAATTGGAGTCAGGTACATATATTCATGGGCAACCTTACCACCCATCATTCCTGTATCTGAAGCAACCGCGATAACATTTATTCCGCAACGGTTGAATATATTGAAGTAAGCCTGATAATGAGCACGGTACTGAACTTCTAATCCCTCCCATGTTGCATCCAAGCTATAACTATCCTTCATAGTAAATTCACGCACACGGATTAACCCAGATCTAGGTCTAGGATCATCTCTCCATTTTGTTTGTATTTGATACACTAATTTTGGCAATTGGCGATAAGAATTGATCTCTCGACTCACTAATTCAGCTACGACCTCTTCGTGTGTCATTGCAAGAACCATATCACGTTCATTCTTATCTTTAAAACGACTCATTTCAGTGCCGATTTCGTAATATCGACCAGTACGCTGCCAAATCTCAGCAGGGTGTACTACAGGCATTGTAATTTCTTGACCACCAATTGATTCTATTTCTTGACGAATCAAGTCTTCCAACTTCCGAATTGCTCTATGTGCAAGCGGTAGATAACTAAAAATACCGCTTGCTAATTGACGAATATAGCCAGCGCGCAATAATAACTGATGACTCGCAACCTCGGCATCAGAGCTAACCTCACGTAAAGTTGAACTAAAAAGCTGAGACATTCTCATAGATTTCTGGTCTCCATACTGTCGAGTTTCAATAAATTACAAGTAAATTTCCATACAAAGTTTAAGTTCTCGGGGCACATTCATTGCGGACTAAACCTTGCATAGCTCTATACATTGCCCAAAGAGACATAACAACCCAAATAAATGCTATAGGATAGGCTAGCAAATAAGCATATTCTTTAGAAAAACCATAGTGCATAGCTAAAATACCAGCATCTGTCTGTTCGGGAATATAAAACAAATCCGTACTAAAGTCGTGTAAACTATACAAACACAGCATAGTTCCAATCCAAATCGAACATATTCTAGCGCACTTGGTAGAGATTAATGCCATACCAGTGATTAAAATACCCACCCCCATACCAAAGAAAAAATCCAACGTACCTATCGAACCATAAATTAAAGACATTATTGTGCAAGTAATACCAACGAGCATCAACACTAACCTCTGTAGACGGATAAACGAATTCGAATAAATCATGAGCGCTCCCCAGGTAGCCGATCCAACATATCCGGCAGAGCAGATTAAAGCTACGATACCTCCTCTCGTGAGTGCATGTCCGGACTCATCCCAAAAAGTCCTTATCTCAATGACCTCTCCTCCCGTAGCTAAAGCCATCAAAGCATGATTAATCTCATGAACCAGAACCACAAAAACTCTAAAGGGTTTTATGAATGCCGAATCCCAAAACACTAAAGCTAAGGTTGCGGCAATCGCATAATATCGAAAAATCCAAAGAATAGAGAAAATAAACTGTATATTCTTAAGAAGTTTCATAATAAACCTGGTTAGACCCAATGAGTAATTTACTTTTCGCTATTTTAATTTTCGCTTTAGTCGATGCATCCCATGCAGGAATTCGACTAGCATCCTTTTATGTCGGAGAAACATCCGAAGAATCGAATGTTGAGCGTATTGCCGACTTAATTCAACTAAATGACTTTGTTGCGATTCAGGGACTTCAAGAAACAAAAATAATTGATGCTCTAATAAACCAACTTTTTCTTAGTGGCGATTTTTATAAGTTTGTTGTATCCAAACCCACCGATGAAAATGGCAGGCGTTATGCCTTCATGTGGCGCGATAAAACGATTAAGATTTCAGCACTTCCAACTTTCGTTGACACACAACTTGAGCATCAAGCTTTAATTGCGACATTCCGCTCAAATAATTTTCATTTCACAGCTATTAATTTTTTAAGTCTCTCGACGAAAGAAAACAATTCTAACCTGTTAAAACTATACAATGAATCACTCATCGAGTCAGACGGTGACTTAGATGTCATTTTTTTTACGGCATTACCAACAAAAACTCTTCCTGATTTAACACCTCTCATACAAGTTATTCCTAAACATCTACATGATCTCAAAGCCTTAGATCAATTGTTCCCCGCAATTTATCTTAATAGGGAAAAAACCTTAGAATTCAATGGAAATGCGCAACAAATAGACTCCAAAAAGCTAATTTTTAATAGTAAAAATAACTTTCCACTACGGCGTTTTGGATGGGCAGAATTCGATAACGATTTAATTA
>MDTG01276363.1_pt1 | contig 10065 bp, 6 predicted proteins | sample 811421 | NCBI WGS metagenome assembly MDTG01 (sample SAMN05326645, study PRJNA326480) | marine metagenome | isolation source: seawater | place: Pacific Ocean: South East | collected 2011 | reverse complement strand
GCTCCTTCGTCGCGGCCGCCGCTGCCGCTTCGCTCGCGTCACATGGCTCGGTTCTTCGACGCGACACGAAGGCGGCTCCGTGGGGCCGGGCTGGGGGTGACCGATGTCGGCGCGCTCCCGTTCGCAGTCGCGGGCTTCGCCGCTCCGCGGCCGCTGGTGTCGCTTCGCGGAGCGCCGGCTTCGCCGCGCCACGGCCAGTCACGTCCCCCGCCGCGGTGTGAAGGCGGCTCGCTCCTTCACCCGTGCCCGCGACCTCGCTGCTCCACTCCGTACCGGTCGAGTCGCTGACGCTCTCCGTGCACCGGGGCGTCAATTCCTGCACGGCTGTTGCTCCTCGACGCCGAAAGCCCCCGGGAAGCCCCGATCGTTTCGGGCGCGTTTCTTGCTGGATTCGTACGGGAATCCCGTGGCGCCCGCCGACCGACTCCCGCGGCCTCCCCTCCGGCTGCTCGACCTTAGCTCGCTTGATGCGAGGCCCTCCGCCCCTTATTCTTCCGGGCGACCATGGGACGCCTGCGCGTCCCGCCCAGCCGGAGAACACGCCCGCATCATGAGCCAACGCGCGAGCAGCGCCCCCCCTTCCCGCTCCGAGCACGACCGGGAGCGGCCGCCCGACGGCGGCCTCGGATCGATCTGCGTGGGCCGCGAGCGCGAGCTCTCGGAGCTCCTCGAGATGCACGCCCACGCCCAGGCGGGGGGCGAGCGCCTCGTGCTCGTCGAAGGCGACGCCGGCACCGGCAAGAGCAGCCTCCTCCACGAGCTCGCGCGCCGGACCCGCCTCGACGGGGGCGTCGTCCTCGAGGGCCGCTGCGACCCGGGGCGCGCCTTCGGGCCCTTCGCGACCATCGTCGAGCGCTCGCTCCGCTTCCTCGACGACATGTCGCTCACCCCGAGCATCGAGCTGCGCGACCTCGGCTGCAACGGCGGCTGCCACCGCTTCTGGCACCAGCACGACGACGGCGCGCTCGAAGAGCTCGCCAGCTCCCGCGACGCCCGCGAGCGACGCCTCCGCTTCTTCGACGCCGTACGCGGCGTGATCCGCGACGTCTCCCGGGTCCGCGCCCCGCTGGTCCTGCTCCACGATCTCGAGCGCGCGGACGCCGCGACGCTCCAGCTCCTCCGCTTCATCTTCGAGGGCGCCGGCCCCTGGAACGACGGGGTGAACCCCGAGCGTTCGCTGCGCGCCCTCTTCGTCTCGACCGTCGCGCTCCGCAAGGACCATCCGGTCCCGACCGCCCTCGAGGAGCTCCGCGATCACGAGGCGGCCCATCGCATCCGCCTCGGCCAGCTCGACTTCGCCGGCGTGCGCGCCTTCCTGCAGAGCGAGGCCGCGGTGCGCCGCGTGCTGGACCGCACCGAGGGCGTGCCCGAGCGCATCGAGCTCCTCCTCGAGGCCGAGCCGCTCACCCCGGAGCGGGCGCTCGAGCGTCGCCTCGCGGGCCTCCCCGAGGCGACCCGCGCGCTCCTCGAGGGGCTCTCGGTGCTCCGGCACCCGGCCGACCTCGAGCTCCTCGCCGCCGTCGCGGACTGCACGCCGGACGCGGCGGCCCGGGCAGCCTTCGCCGACAGCGGCCTCGTCCACCGGAGCGTCCTCGACGGACGGATCCTCTTCGCCTACCAGCGCGAGAGCCAGCGCGCGCTCACCTACGCCCAGGTCGACGCCGCCCGCCGGCAGGCGCTCCACCGGCGCTGCGCGGACCTCTTCGTCGAGCAGGGGCAGCGCGAGCGCGCGGCCCACCACGCCCTCGAGGCCGAAGACCACGCCCGCGCGATCCCCCTCGCCCTCGAGGCCGCCAGCACCTTCGCCGCGCGCCACGCGCACGCGGAGGCCGCCGCGCTGCTCGAGCGAGTGCTCGAGGACGCGCCGGCCGAGGACATCCCCGTCGAGCTCCACGAGTACCTCGCCGAGCTCTACCGCGTGGTCGGCGATTACGGCCGCGCCCTCGTCCACGCCGAGCAGGTCCGCGAGCAGCGGCCCGAGCACGCCCAGGCCGCCCATCGCGTCGGCCGCTTGCTGACGCTCGCCGGCAAGCTCGACCAGGCCGCGCCCCAGCTCCGCGAGGCCCACGACCTCGCCGAGGACGTGCACGTCCGCGCCCAGGTCGAGACGGCGCTCGCCGAGCTGGACTACCAGCGCGCGCGCTACGACGACGCCGAGCGTTGGGCCGAGGCGGCCCTCGAGCTCGCCGTCGAGGCCGATGAGCTCAGCCTGCAGATCCACGCGCGGAACACGCTCGGCAAGGTGGCCCTCGCCCGCAAGGAGGCCTCCGCCGCGGCCGAGCTCTTCGAGGCCAACCACGCCCTCGCCTCCAAGGCCGGCCTCGGCCATCAGGAGGCGCAGGCGCTCACGAACCTCGGCGTCGCTCGCATGCGTCAGCAGCGCCTCGGGGACGCGAAGCGCTGCTTCGCGGACGCCGCCGAAGTCGCGACGACCGTCGGCGACCTCCGCGACCTCGCCATCGCCACCGAGAACCTCGCCGTCCTCGCGCATCTCCGCCGCGACTACCGCGAGGCGCTGGCGCACTACCACCAGGCCGTCGCCCAGCTGAAGCGGCTCGGCAACCGCGCGATGCTCACGCGCGTCGGCCTGAACCTCGGCTGGCTCTACCTCGCCCTCGGCGACACGGACCGGGCGCGCTCGCTCCACAACTTCGCCCAGCACATGGGCGGCGCGAACCTGCCCCCGCTCTTCGCCGCGGAGTGCCTGCTGCTCCGCGGTCAGATCGAGCTCGACGCCGATCACCCCGAGGCCGCGCAGGGCTACCTCGAGGCCTCGCACGACGGCTTCTCCAAGCTGAAGTCCGTGAAGGTGGTCCAACCTCTGATGGATCTGGCCCGCCTCGCCCTCGACGCCGGCGACGTCGCCCGCGCCCGGGAGCTCCTGCTCAACGCGCCCAGCGTGGACACGCCGCGCTACACGGCCGAGCTGGCGGTCCTCGGCAGCGATCTCGAGCGGGCCGCGGGCGGCGACGTGCTCGGCTCGGCCCAGCGGGCGGTGCGGCTCGCCGAGGAGACCGAGGACGAGGAGCTCGTGCTCGAGGCCCTCCTCCGGCTCGGCCGGGCCCTCTGCGATCACGGGGACGGCGCCGAGGCCTCCCGCGTTCTCGAGCGCGCCCAGAACCTCGAGGCCGGCCTCGCGGAGCGCGTCCCCGAGGAGGCGAAGGCGAGCTGGCTCGGCCGCAAGACCCGCGAGCGCCTCGCGCAGCTCGAAGCCCGCGTGGCGACCACGGCCCGGGGCACCCGCCGGATCTCGCAGATGCCGGCGGCTCGAAAGCGCCCGGCGGAGCTCGACAAGCGCTACCCCGACATCGTCGGCTCGTCGGCGAGCACGCTCCAGCTCCTCGAGGTGCTCGACAAGGTCGCCCCGAGCGACGCCACGGTCCTCGTGCGCGGCGAGAGCGGCACGGGCAAGGAGCTCGTCGCCGAGGCGCTCCATCGTCACTCCTCGCGGCGCGACAAGCCGCTCGTGAAGGTGAACTGCGCGGCCCTCGTCGAGACGCTGCTCCTGAGCGAGCTCTTCGGCCACGAGCGTGGGGCCTTCACCGGGGCGAGCTCGCGGAAGAAGGGCCGCTTCGAGCTCGCGGACGGGGGCACGCTCTTCCTCGACGAGATCGGCGACATCTCTCCGAAGACGCAGGTCGCCCTGCTCCGCGTGCTCCAGGAGCGCGAGTTCGAGCGTGTCGGCGGCACCCAGCCGATCAAGGTCGACGTGCGGATCATCGCCGCGACCCACCGGAACCTCGAGCAGATGGTCGAGGAGGGGACGTTCCGCGAGGATCTCTACTACCGGCTCCGGGGCGTGACCGTGGAGGTCCCGGCCCTGCGCGAGCGCCTCGAGGACATCCCCGAGCTCTCCGCCCACCTGCTCGGCCGGATCGCCGAGGAGCGGGGCGAGGAGGCCAAACGCGTCTCGCCGCCCGTCGCGCAGATGCTGGGTCGGCACCGCTGGCCGGGCAACGTCCGCGAGCTCCAGAACGTGCTCCGCAGCGCCACCCTCTTCGCCGAGGGGCCGGTCCTGGCGCCGGCCGATTTCGCCGCGTTCGGGGAAACTTTCGGCGACCCGTCCGAAGAGGCGCCCGCCGACGGGGTCCTCGAAGGGCTGGCGTCGTGGGAAGACGCGCTGTACAGCTGCGTACGAGACGGCGAGAATAGTCTGCTAGAGATGAAAAAGGTCATCGAGCGCGAGTGCATCGCGCGGGCCTTGTCGGAGACGGAAGGGAACATCACCCGAGCAGCATCGTTGCTCGGTATGAAGCGTCCGAGGTTGTCGCAGCTGGTGAAGCAGTACGGCCTCGGGTCCCAGAAGAGGGCGAGATCATGATGCGCTGGAAAAAGAGGGCGTTCCTCGCGTGCGCAGCGGCTCTGGTAGCCGTCGGCTGCGCAGGTGGGGACACCGAGACCGTCACGGCGGCGTCGTTCGTGAGCGACGCGGCGCCACTGCCGACCATCGAACGCGAGATCTGGCAGGCGGCGGTCGCCGGCTGCGAGGGACGCATCGACGAGATCGTCGAATTCGGGATCGCCGAGGAGGCGCCCGAGCTCGTGGTCGCGATCGATCGGAACGGCATCGGCGAGCGGATCGTCTGTGTGGACAGCTACTCGGCCGTCGAGTCGGAGCTCCAGGAGATGGGCTCGGACGAGATCGACGCGCTCTGGCTGGGCTACGTGGCGTCGCTCCAGGAGGTCGAGCCGCTCTCCGCGGAGAACCCGCAGCCGCGGGCACGCCGGGACCGGGAGTCGCCGGTGCCCGACCTCGGCTCGGCGCTCGATCGGGCCTCGGCGGAGCCCCAGCCGCAGCCGAACATCGAGGGGGACCTCGATCCGGCCGCCAGCGAGCCCCAGCCGCAGCCGAACGACCCCACCGGGGGTGAGTCGGGCAGCGCCGGCAGCAGCTCGAGCGGCAGCAGCTCGAGCGGCAGCAGCTCGAGCGGCAGTGGCTCGAGCGCCAGCTCGAGCATGGACTCGGGCAGCGCGCCCTCCGGCGGGGGCATGGACGTGGGAGGCATGGGGGATCACCCCGCTCCCATCGCGCCGGCCACCTGAGCCGCTCCGAACCTCATGAGAGAAGCCGCCCCCTCGCCCGGGCGGCTTTTTTCGTTCCGTCCTCGCGCCGCGCGATGCCGGCTCAGCCCTCGCGTGCCGCGAAGCGCTCGACCAACGCCCGCACGTGGGCCGGCCCCGTCCCGCAGCACGCCCCGAGGAGGGTCGCGCCCGCCTCCACCCAGCGCTCGGCGAGCTCGGCGTAGGCCTCCGCGCCGGGTTCGGGCGACGCCGTCCAGCCGATGCGTTCGTCGACGTGGCCGGCGTTCGCGTAGACCCCGAGGGGCACGCCGAGATCCGCATCCCCCAGAGCCCGCAGGAAGCGGAGCGAGTCGGTCGCCGGGGTGCAGTTCACCAGCACCGCCGCCGCGCCCGCCTCCACGGCCCGCCGGGCGCCTTCCGCCATGGCCGCCGGCGTGAGCAGGTCCGCGTCCGGACCCGCAGTCAGCGCCAGCCAGGTCTCCCTGCCCGTCGCCACACACTCCTCGACCGCCACGAGCGCCTCGCCCACGTGCGGAAAGGTCTCGCAGAGCAACAGGTCACAGCCCGCGTCCGCGAGGGCCCGGGCCACCTCCCGATGCTCCGGCCGCGGATCCGCGGGGCTGAGATCGGGGCGGTAGCAGTCCTCGAGCGGCGAGAGGCTCCCGGCCACCCGATGCCCCGGGGGCCGCGCCGAGAGCGCGATGCGCACCGCCTCGCGCGCGTCGCGCTCCCAGGCGTCGCCGAGGGTGCGGCGCTTCGTGCGGAACGTGTTGGCCGTGTGTACGGTCGCGCCCGCCGCGGCGAAGTCGCGGTGAATGGCCGCGACCACCTCCGGCGCCTCGCGGATCCCGCGCGCGCTCCAGAGCGGGAGCGAGGTGTCCACGCCGCGCGCGTCGAGCTCCGTGCCCATGGGCCCGTCGAGGAAGATCACCCTCGCAGCCTCACCGCGACGCTCCGCCTACGCAAACGCGGAAGCAAACGCTGGCGAAAACGCTGGCGCGGACTCCGTCGCCTCCCTCCCCGGATCGCCCCCGGACACGCGTCGAGGCCGCGCCCGAGCGCACGGGCGCGGCCTCGGCGGAGAGCGGCGGATCAGGCGGCCTGGCGCGCCCCACCGCGCAGCGCGAGCTGCTCGGCGGCGCGGTAGGTCACGGCCATGATCGAGTGCTGCGGGTTCACGCCCATGTTCGTCGGGAACACGCTCGCGTCCATCACGTAGAGACCCGCGACCTCGTGCGACTGCAGATCGGGCCCCACCACACTCCGCCCCGGGTTCGCCCCGGCGCAGGCCGTCCCGAAGAGGTGCGAGGCCACGAGGTGAATCGCCGCCGGCGACCACTTCTGCGCCTCGACGGCGTCGACTTCCGCCGGGCTCCGGAGCACCTCCGGGATGCCCCCGATGCCCGGATACACCTCGACCGCCCCGGCCTCGAACATCATGCGGCAGATGAGCACGAGGGCCTCCTTCGCCTTCGCGAGGTCGCGCGCCGTCGGCTGGTAGAAGACCAGCGGCCCGAAGGGCCCGGGCACGACGCGCCCCTTCGCCTCCATGCGCACCTGGGCGCACCACTGCGTGTAGCAGTCGAGGTTCGCCACCCGCTCCTGCCACTCGGCGCCCACGCCCGGGAGGCGCGCGGCGAGCATCTCGGGCGGCAGGGAGAGCGACTCGAGCTTGAAGCCGCGCGAGCGCATGGGCACCTCGTAGCCCTGGGTGGCGCCGTAGCTCATGCGCACGGGCTCGGCGAAGCGGCCCACGATGGCGGCGCCGGGGTGCGCCTGGAAGCGATGCCCGACGAGCCCGCCGAGGCCGCTCCGCTTCAGGATGATCGGCGTGTGCACGACGCCAGCGCTGACGATGACGTGGCGCGCCCGCACCCGGAAGCGCCCGAGGGGCTTGCGCGTGTGCCGGTCCATCTTCGAGCCGATCACGCCCACGGCGCGCCCGCCCTCGATCCACACCTTCTCGACCCGGCAGAGCGTGCTCAGCCGCGCCCCCGCCGCCATGGCGCGGGGCACGTAGGAGACGTCCATGCTCTGGCGCTTCTCGCCCGGGCAACCCTGCAGGCACTCGCCCTTGCCGTCACAGCGCGCCGCGTTCCGCGACATCGGCTTGCCCGGCAGGCCGAGCTTCTCCGAGGCCTGCCGCATGAGGGTCGCGTTTCCGCCGAGCACGTCGTCGCCCGTCGGGCTGACCTCGAGATCCTCCTCGACGGTCTCGTAGATGCGCTCGAGCTCCCCCTCGTCGACCAGGCTCGCGAGGCCGTGGTTCGTGATCCAGTCCTCGCGCACGTCCTCGGGCATGCGCCAGATGATCCCGGAGTTCATCGCCGTGCTCCCGCCGACGCAGACGCCCTGGAGCACGGGGATCGGCACGGGCCCGGCCGTGGTCTGCGTGGCCGCCTGCCGCATGGACCCGCTGAGCGCGCCGATGGCGTCGCGCGGCCGGTCCTTCGTCTTCAGCCGCGGCCCCTCCTCGAGGAAGAGCACGTCGTGGCCGGCCTCGGCGAGCACCTTGCCGGCGGTCGCGCCGCCCGCGCCGGTGCCGACGATCACGTAGTCCGCGTCGTCCTCGTAGACCCAGCCGCCCCGGAGTCGGTCGAAGAGACCCATCACGCCACCTCCTTCATCGAGCCGTCCTTCTTCACGCGCAGGCGCACGGGCATCTTCTCCTCGCGCCCCCGGTCGTAGCCGGAGCGCGCGCGGATCGAGGGGGTGCCGAAGAGCGTCATCGCGGCCTGCACCTTCATGAGCCAGCTCAGCTCCTTCACGAGGGCGAAGGGGTGCTCCATCAGCTCCTCGAGCAGCGCCACGCGCGCCTCCTCGTCGAGCCGGTCGAAGCCCGCGAGCTTCGTGCCGGTCCACACGGGCGCGAGCCCCACGAGGTGCACGGCCACGTGCATGCCGAGCTTCGCGATCGGCGAGGCGTGCTCGTTCATCTCCGCGAACCGGCCGACGTGGTCGACCTCGCCCGGCTCGGGCGTGAGCAGCCCCTCGGCGGCGTCCGCGCGCGGCGGCGCGAACCCCTCGAAGATGGCCTCGAGCCATCGCTTCTCCCACCAGGTCAGTCGCATCTCAGTTCTCCCCTTTCGGGCTCCCGGGCGCCGCCGCTTTCGTGGCGGGCTCGATCTCGGTCTTCGCGCCGCCCTCGCCCCCGGCGAAGAGGCTCGCGGCCTCCGCCAGGCGGTCCAGGGTGCGCCGGTCGAGCGGCTCCATGACCGTGCGCGCGAGGCGGCGGACCCGGTCCGGGTCGCGCGACTCGATCAGGTCGAGGAGCTGGTCGTAGGTCTGCAGCGTGGCGCGCGAGTTGACGGCGAAGGCCGCCTCGATGCCCGGCGTCGCCGTCACCAGGCGCTGCACGGTGTTGTAGAGGAGCTCGAGCGTGAGGTTGTGGCCGGCGCGGACCAGGAGGCGAGCGAAGTCGAGGTCCGCCTTCATGAAGCCCTCCGGATCGTCGACCAGCTCGGCCTGGGCCTGCCGGTGCTCGCGCAGCGCCCGGAGCTCCTCCGGCGTCGCGCGCTCGGCGACGAGGCCGAGGAGCTCGACGGCGATGAGGCGCCGGAACTCGAGCAGCTCCCCGAGGAGCCGGAGCGGCATCGTGCCCCCCTCGACGGCCAGCCGCGCCAGGTGCGCGACCAGCTCGACGCCCCCGGTCTCGCGGTAGTCGAGCACCCGGTTGCCGGCGCCGTGAACCTTCTCGATGAGGCCCTGCGCCTGGAGGCTGGCCAGCGCCGAGCGGAGGGTCAGCCGGCTCACCCCGAGCTGCTCGGAGAGCTCGCGCTCGCCCGGGAGCATCGACCCGGCGGGCAGCTCGCCCTCCAGGATGCGGCGGCGCAGCCGGTCAGCCGCCGCGTCGGCCGCCGACTTCCGCTCCTCGCGGCTCTTCCGCCCCCGCTTCTTCTCGCTCTTCTCGCGCGCCACCGCTGCCTCGCTCGCTGCTCGGGCCGCCTCGCGCCCCGAACTGGTATTACCAATCAACTGGTATTACCAGTATCGCTTCTCCTCGCCACGAGCAAGCGATTTCTTCCGCGGCCCGGCTCCTTCCCCGGAATCACGACGCTTTTCGACGACACTTTTCGGCCACTCGGCCTGTTTTCATGCCGCCGCCCGATGGCTACGGCCTTGCCCGAACCTCCACCCGCGGGATAGCGTCTACGGGTGCGCCGCGCGTTCACGCTGGCCCTCGCGCTCACGGCCTTCGCCGCTCCCGCCCAGGCGGACGAGCTCGACATCTCCCTCGCCCGCTTCCGCGGCGAGGCGAGCGCGGCCGGCGTCTACACCCCTGACTTCGACGCCTACCGGCGCCTGATGTCCCAGCTCGGCTTCGCCCTGGCCCCGCCGCTCCTCGAGCCGGCGCGCACCACGGGCTACCGCGGCTTCCGCCTGAGCTTCGACACGACCTTCGTGGGCATCGACGACGGCGCCGACTACTGGCGGCTCGGCACCGAAGGCGACTCGATGGCCACCTTCGCGGAGGGCAACCGCTTCGTCCCCTCCTCCTACGCCTGGTCCCAGCTCTCCGTCCGCAAGGGCCTCCCCTACGGCCTCGAGGCCGGCCTGACGCTCGGCCGCCCCTACAACGCGAGCAGCTGGGTCTTCGGTGGGTCCCTGAAGATCGCCCTCCTCGAGGGCTTCCGCGAGGGCTGGCCCGCCTTCCTCCCGGACTTCGCCGTGCGCGGCTCGGTGACCACCCTCGTCGGCGAGTCCGACTTCTCGCTGACCGTCGCGAGCGCCGACCTCATCCTCTCGAAGCCCCTGGTCGCCGGGAGCACGGTCGTGCTCACGCCCATCGTCGGCGCGCAGCTGATGTGGATCATGGCCGACGGCGAGTACACGGATCTCACGCCCGAGACCGACGCCTGGGGCCAGTGCGGCGCGGTCCCGCCGGGCGGCTCGACGAGCCCCATCGGCTGCACCGGCGACCTCACCGACTTCGAGAACTACACGACCTGGCCCGAGATGCGCGCCTTCCGCCCGCGCATGGTCGTCGGCTTCGAGCTCCGCTACCGCGCCCTCCTCGTGAACACGGCGCTCCACTGGGACCTG
>MDTG01228957.1_pt1 | contig 10065 bp, 9 predicted proteins | sample 811421 | NCBI WGS metagenome assembly MDTG01 (sample SAMN05326645, study PRJNA326480) | marine metagenome | isolation source: seawater | place: Pacific Ocean: South East | collected 2011 | reverse complement strand
GTGCTTTATAAAACAATACTTAAAAATAATATTAATAAAACTGCAGCAGATGCACCATAATAAATTTTAGAATTCTTTTTAAAGTTTTGATTAATACTTTCTAGTATACTTGCTTTCATTGATAAATCATTGCCAACATCTGATTGCGTGGTAAATCCTTTATTTCTTCCAATAGATAAAAATTTATTTTTTCTATGATTTAAAATTTCATCCCTTTCCATATTTTTAAAAAAGTTAAAATTTTTTTCTAATGAATTTCTTACATTATCTAATACTAAATCCTTATCTCTATGAGCCCCTCCGACTGGCTCTGGGATAATTTCATCAATAATATCTAGATTCAAAAGATCTTTTGATGACATCTTCATTGCCGTTGCAGCTTCTAAGGTTTTTTTTGGATCTCTCCACAAAATTGTTGCACACCCCTCTGGTGAAATTACAGAGTAAATTGCATTTTGAAGCATTAGTACTTTGTTTGATGAAGCTAAAGCTATAGCCCCACCAGAACCACCTTCGCCTATTATTATTGAAATAGTTGGAACTGAAATTTTCATAGAACATTCAATTGATTTTGCTATTGCTTCTGCTTGACCTCTTTCTTCTGCACCTACTCCTGGATATGCCCCAGGTGTATCTATAATTGATACTATTGGTATGTTAAATTTATCTGCAAGCTCCATTAATCTTATTGTTTTACGATATCCTTCTGGTCTCATCATACCAAAATTATGTTCTATCCTTTTTTCAAGATCTTGACCTTTTTCTTGACCAATTATCAGCACTGACGTGTTATTAAATTTTCCAAAACCAGAAATTACCGATTTATCTTCTCCATAAAATCTGTCTCCAGAAAGTGGAATAAATTCTTCAAAAAGATTTTCAATAAAAAACTTTGCTTTTGGCCTATCTTCATGACGAGCCACCATTGCAGTTTGCCAAGGATTTAAATTTGAATATATTTTTTCTAGTTTCTCAGAAATTTCTTTTTCAACACTGGAAATTTTTGAAGTATCAACCTCTGATAATCCATCTTGATTATATGGATCTTTTAATTTATCAAGTTCACTTTCTAAATTTTTTACTTCTGTTTCAAAATTTAAATAATTTTTCATTAAAAAAGCTTTATTATAATCAAAAAAGGCAATAAAATGTCAAAAATTATAACTTAATTTTTGGTTTATTACTGTAAATGTTACATTAAAAATTTATTAATCAATTAACATAAACACAAAAAGACCGAAAAATGTAAAATCTGAAAAGAGAATTGCTCTTTTTATAAAGGGTAAATCTTAAAGAAAAGACGAGGATTAAGTAATTTTTTATGAAAGATCAATTTATAAAAGTAAATAATTTATCTGTTGAAAAAGTACTTTTTGATTTTGTTAATAAAGAACTTTTAAAAGGAACTAGTATAAGTTCTGATCATTTTTGGCAGGGTTTTGATAGAGTGGTACATGAATTGGCTCCAAAAAATAAAAAATTACTAGAAGACCGAGAAACCTTGCAACAAGAAATTGATTTATGGCATAAAAAAAATAAACCAAAAAAATTTGACTATAAAGAATATAAAAATTTTTTAATTAATATTGGATATTTAAAAAAAGAAGGTCCTGATTTTAAAATTAAAACTAAAAACTTAGATCAAGAAATTAGTAATATTGCAGGTCCACAGTTAGTAGTTCCAATTATGAACGCTAGATATAGTCTGAATGCTTCGAATGCAAGATGGGTAAGTTTATATGATAGCTTATATGGATCAGATATAATTGAGTCAGAAGAAAGTGGTAGTGAGAAATATGATCCTTTAAGAGGTCAAGAAGTAATAAAATATACCAGAAATTTTTTAAATAAACATTTTCCAATAAAAAATTTAAACTGGAAAGATATTGCTGGTTTGGTTGTTGAAAAAAACAAACTAAAAGTAATTAAAGGAAAGAAAGGCTTTAATTTAGCTCATGAAGAAAAATTTATTGGATATAGAGGTGATACAAATAAACCATCGGCTATAATTTTAAAAAATAACAATCTTCATTTAGAAATAATTATAAACCCAAGAGCATTTAGCGCGGCTCGTGATGCGGCTGGAATAAGTGATATAATTGTTGAATCAGCTGTATCAACAATTTGTGATCATGAAGATAGTGTTGCTGCAGTAGACGCTGAAGACAAAGTGGCCTGTTATAGAAATTGGCTTGGACTTATGAAAGGAGACTTAAAAACTGTTTTTGAAAAAGATGGAAAAAAATTAGAAAGAAAGCTTAATCCTGATAGGAGTTATATTTCTAAAAAAGGAAAGACTTGTAAACTTCATGGTAGAAGTTTGTTGCTTGTAAGAAATGTTGGTCATCTTATGACAAATCCAGCAATTATATTAGATGATGGCTCAGAGGTTCCAGAAGGTATCATGGATGCTTTTATAACTTCAGCTGCTTGCCTCCATGATTTAAAAAAGAAAGGAAATTCTAGAACTGGCTCTATTTATATAGTTAAACCAAAAATGCATGGGCCAGAGGAAACTAAATTTTCTGATACATTATTTACAAAAGTTGAACAAATTTTAAAACTTAAAAAAAATACAATTAAGTGTGGAATTATGGATGAAGAAAGAAGAACGTCTGCAAATTTAAAAGAATGTATTAGAACTTTAGAAAGTAGAGTTTTTTTTATAAATACAGGATTTTTAGATAGAACAGGAGATGAAATGCATACATCCATGGAAGCTGGTCCAATGATAAAAAAGGGAGATATGAAAAAATCTATATGGATACAAACATATGAAGACAATAACGTAGATATTGGTATTAAATGTGGTTTTTCTGGAAAGGCACAAATAGGTAAAGGTATGTGGGCAATGCCTGACAAAATGAAGGATATGATGGAGCAGAAAATTGGACATTTAAATTCTGGAGCAAATTGCGCCTGGGTTCCTTCTCCTACTGCAGCAGCATTACATGCTATGCACTATCACGAAGTAAATATTTTTAAAAAACAAAAAGATTTAAAAAAAAGAAATCAAGCAAAATTATCTGATCTTCTAACTATACCAATTGCTGATAGACCAAATTGGTCTAGTGATGAAATTAATTCAGAAATTTCAAACTCTGCTCAAACAATTTTAGGTTATGTAGTAAGATGGATTGATCAAGGAATTGGATGCTCAAAAGTTCCTGATATCAATAATGTAGGACTAATGGAAGATAGAGCAACATTAAGAATTTCATCTCAACATATAGCTAATTGGCTTCACCATGGTTTATGTTCAAACAGACAAGTACTTGAAATATTAAAAAAAATGGCAAAGGTTGTTGATAAACAAAATGATAATGATCCAAACTATGAAAATATGTCACCTAATTTTGATAAATCAATTGCTTTTAAAGCAGCTTGTGAATTAATATTTCATGGAAAATCACAACCATCAGGCTATACGGAGCCACTTTTACATTTAAATAGACTAATCAGAAAAAGCTAATTTAAGTTTCAATTATACTTTGTCTATTTTTAAAAGCTGAAATTAAAGTTCCATCATCTAAACTTTCTATCTCGCCTCCAACAGGAAGGCCTTGTGCAAGCTTAGAAACTTTAATATTAGTTTTTTTTAAACTGTCTTGAATATAAAATGCAGTCGTTTGTCCTTCTACTGTTGCGCTTGTTGCTAAAATAACCTCTTCTATATTATTTTTTTTTACCCTTTCTATAAGAGAATTAATAAGCAGATCTTCTTTATTATTATTGCCGCTGGATATAGTTCCTCCTAAAATATGAAAATATCCTTGAAATACAGTTGAACTTTCTATAGCCCATTGATCAGATATATTTTCGACTACACAAATTTTGTTATATTTTTTAGTTTTATTTTCACAATTATCACAAGGAAATGAATTATTTTTTAATGTTCCACAACTTTTACATCTTATAACATTTTTAAAAACTTGACTTATATTCTCTGCTAATGGCTTCATCAATTCTTGTCTATTATTTATCATTTTTAAAATTATTCTTTTTGCAGACTTAGGTCCTAGACCGGGTAATTTTGATATTAATTTAATTAAATTTTCTATTTCAGGAATACTTTGCATTTAATTTATAAAGGCCATTTAAACCCTGGAATTCCAAAACCACCTGCGGCTTTAGATATTTCCTCAGAAGTTTTTGATTTTAATTGAGATTTTGCATTATTGTGTGCTGCTAAAATTAAATCTTCAATTATGTTTTTTTCTTCCTTTATAATGCTGTCACTTAATTCCATCTTTATCATTTCTCCTTCACCATTTAATGTTACTTTAACATCATCAGCTCCAGAAACGCCAACAACTTCAATCTTTTTTATTTTTTCTTGGCTTTCTTTCATTTTTTCCTCAAGCTCTTTGGCTTTATTTAATATTTTACTAAAATCATTCATCTTCAAAATTCTTTTTTAAATCTACATTTGTTAATTCTGCATCTGGGAAATTTTCTAAAACTTTTTTATAAACATTACTTTCTAACGCATCAGTCAAAATTTTTTTTTTATTTAACTTATCTTCTTGTTTTTTTGTGATTGCACCATCTTTTTTTGACAAAGAAATTATCCATCTTTTATTCGTCCATTCATATAATTTATTTGAAATATTTTTTATAAAATCTTTATCTAAATTTTCATTGAAAGCTATTTCTATTAGACCTTCAGAGAAAGACACAAGATTTATATTATTTTCAATCTCATATTTTAATTTTATCTCTTTTTTTTTATTACATAAATCGATCAATTCTTTAAGACTAGAAATTTTTATTTCACTTAAATTATTTTCATATTTCATTTTAGGTTCTAATTTATCTTGCTGTGAAATATTTTTAATTTGATTTATTGTTTTTTTATTTGAAATAATATTTGTTTCTTCTTCTGTGTTATCAAAGTCATTATTTTTTTTTAATTTATTATTTTTAGAATTTTCGAAATCCTTTAAATATAATAATCTAATTAAAAACATTTCTACTGATAAATTAGGATTTGAAACAATATTTAATTCATTAATAGTTTCAATTGTAAATTGCCAAAATAAAATTAAATCTTTTTGATCAATTTTATTTGAAATATTTTCAATTTTTTTGAAATCTTCATCATTCAAAGAAAAATTAGTTCCATCTAATTTTATTGTCGATATATTTTTAAAATAATACAATATTTCTAAAAAATCGTTTAAAAAATTTTTTGGTTCTACACCAGCTTCATAAATTTTTCTATATGATGTAATTACACCTGTTTCATTGCCTTTAAATAAGTCTTCAAAAAAGTCGATTAAATAACTTTTATCGAAATATCCAAAAATTTTTTGTGCTTTTTTTAAATCTAGCTCTTCATTATTTTTATTGCTTACTAGTCCACGATCTAATAAAGAAAGTGCATCTCTAACAGAGCCTTCAGAAATTTTTACAATTAACTTTAAAGCATCATCTGTGGCTTTCCCATTTTCTTTATCTTTAATATTTTTAATAAAATTGAATAATTTATCAGATTTAACTCTTGATAGATCAAATCTTTGGCATCTTGAAATTACGGTAACTGGAATTTTTTTAATTTCCGTTGTGGCAAAAATAAATTTTAAATATTTTGGAGGTTCTTCTAAAGTCTTCAAAAGTGCATTGAATGCTTGTTTACTCAGCATATGAACTTCATCAATAATAAAAATTTTATATTTTGCTGATGTTGGGCCATATCGAGAAAAATCTATAAGTTCTCTAACATCATCAACTCCGGTTTTGCTGGCAGCATCCATTTCGAGAACGTCAATGTGATTAGAGTCAATTATAGATTTGCAATTTTCACAAAAATTCTCTTTACATAAGTTTTCAATTCCTTTTTCACAATTTAAAGATTTAGCAACTATCCTAGCAAATGTTGTTTTGCCCACACCTCTAATGCCAGTAAAGAGGTAAGCGTTGGGTGATTTTTCAAACTTTATAGAATTGAAGATAGTCTCTGAAATTACTTCTTGTCCTATTAAATCTTCAAAGACCTGTGGTCTATATTTAAGGGCCAACACTTTTGAATTTTCTGTCATTTTAAGGAGACCAATCAACCTGGAAAATACTCATTACCCTTGCTCTTTTTCAAGCCTGGGGGAGTTCATGGTAACTCCACCTGAATGGCCTCCATCTTTATTATACCAATAAAATATTCTAATCCACAATAAACTTAGATGCTATTTTTGCCTAAATTCATCAGAATTATAAACACCTAGTACGTGCATATCTTCACAGTGAAGGCCTAGTTCTTCTAAAGAGTTTTTAATTTTTTCAGACTCAATGTGACCATCTATGTCACAAAGAAAAAAATATGAGGAAAATGAATTTTTTTCAGGAAAACTCTGAAGTTTGGTCATATTAATTCCATTTATAGCAAAACCTGAAAGTGAAGAATATAGAGCGGCAGGCTTACTTTTTAATTTAAACAAAATTGATGTTATATACTTATCTTTTTTAAATTCTGGTTGATATATATCTTTTCCCATCAGTAAAAATCTAGTTACATTATTTTTATCATCTTGAATTTTTTCCTTCAATATTTCAAGATTATAGATTTTAGCACTAAGATCTGAAGCTATGGCGGCTTTAGTTTTATCATTAGTTTCTGATACATATTTTGCAGATCCTGCAGTATCTGCTCTTATGTTTTCATTAAAATTATTTTTTTTTATAAACTCGGTTGACTGACTTAAAGCTTGGGCATGTGAATAAACATCCTTAATATCGGCAATTTTTGATCCCTTTATGCCCAACAAATTGTGTTTAATTGGATAAAAATGTTCTGCATAGATATTTAATCTATATTTGAAAATTAAATATTCTACACCTATGTTGCCAGTTGTTTTATTTGATTCGGGTATTATTGATTTTATAGAATTATCAGAATTAGCTCTTTCAAAACATTCATCAAATGTTTTACAAGGTATAGTTTCACAACCTGGGTACATTTCTTTTGCACAACTTTCACTGTAACTTCCAGTAATACCTTGATATGCTATTTTCATAATTTTATATCTTATATTCCATTAATTTTTTAATTTCTAGATAATCCTCTTTGGTATCAACTCCAATAGGAGAGGTATTTGCTAAATTTACATCTATTGAAATATTATTATCCATTGCTCTTAATTGTTCTAATTTTTGTGAAATTTCATTCTCAGTTTGCTCTAAATTAACAAATTTTTTTAAAATTGAAACTTCAAAAATGTATATTCCTACATGATGATAAGTATTTTCTATATTATTTTTTGAAACTTCTCTTAAAAATATTTTTGCTTTTCTGGTATCATCTTTTGTTAATTTTTTTTCAGTAATTACTTTGACAATATCATTTTTACTATAAATTATTTTATTTTTTATTTCACATGCCAGTGTTGCTATTTCAGATTTATTATCAATTGCTTTGTTATGAAGATTTTTCACATCTTCAACATCTATCATTGGTTCATCGCCTTGAAGATTAATTATATATTGAACTTTTGTATCATTAAGTCTCTGAAAAGCCTCAAAAATCCTATCAGTTCCAGTTTTATGATTTTTTTGTGTTAAAATACATTTTCCACCATTTTTAATCACTTCATTGTAAATCTCTTGATCACCAGTAACTACATATGCATCTCCAATTTTAGTAGATAATGCTTTTTCATAAACATGATTAATAATTGATTTATTATTAATTTTTAGAAGTGGCTTGTTAGGCAATCTGGTAGCATTTAATCTTGATGGAATTAATATTATAGTGTTGCTCATAAAAAATCTAAGTTTTATGCGTCTTTCAGACGCAATTATAGAAATTAAATTTAGTTTTTTTTTTGTTTAACATGTTATACGACCATAATAAATAAAACATGGATTCTTTTGAAATAAATAAAATAATTGCAGCAGTATTAGTAGTTTTCATTGTTGTTTTTGGAATTAGTAAAATTTCAAATGTAATTTATCACGTAGAAAAACCAAATAAATCTGCCTACCTTGTGGAAGCCAATACCGAAAGTAGTTCTGGCACAAAAGCTATAGCAACTGTCGATATTTCAGCTTTATTAAGCATGGGAGATGCGGATCATGGAAAAAAGGTATTTAAAAAATGTAGCGCATGTCATTCTGTTAAAGAAGGAGGCAAAAATAAAATTGGACCAGCTTTATACAGTGTGCTTGGAAGAAACATGGCAGGTTTAGAAGATTATAAATATTCCAAAGCTTTGATGGATTTTGGAAAATCATGGACTTTTGATGAAATGAATAGTTTTTTAATTAAACCAACAAGCTATATAAAAGGAACTAAAATGGCATTTGCTGGGCTAAAAAAAGAAAAAGATAGAGCTTCTGTAATTTTATATATGAATCAAAACTCGGATAATCCTTTACCTCTACCGTAACTTTCCAAAGCAATATAGTAAAATACTCTTTTGAACATGAACTCTATTATAAGCTTGTTGCCAAACATGCGATTGCTTTCCTAAAAAAACCTCGTCAGAAACTTCATTTCCTCTTGGAAGACAATGTAAAAAAATAGCATTTTTTTTTGCATAACTTAAAAGTTTTTTATTTATATAAAAATTTTTAAAATCTTTAGTCTTCTTTTTAATATTAACATTGTCGTTTAAAGAAATAACTTTATCAGAAAAGATAACATCGGCATTTTTAATAGCTTTTTTTGGATCATGAAAAATATTTATTTTTCCTTTATTTTTTTTTGCCCAATCTAAAACAAAACTTTTTGGTATATAATTTTTTGGACAACCAATATTTAATTTAAAAGAAAACTTAACTGAAGCAGCTATAAGGCTGTTTAAAACATTATTTGAGTCTCCAATCCAACAAATATTTAAATTTGATATTGGTTTTTTTTTTATTTCCTCAACAGTAAAAACATCTGATAATACTTGGGTTGGATGTGATGATGGGCTTAATCCATTAATTATTGGTATCTTTAAATGTTTGCTAAATTGATTTATTTTATCATCACTATCTGTTCTAAGCATAAATCCATCACCATATGTTGATAAAATCTTTGCAGTATCCTGAAGACTCTCACCCCCTTTTCCTAGATGTATTTCATTAGACTTAAGGGTTAAAGTGCCACCTCCCAATTGTTTTATTGCAAGGTAAAAACTAAGTCTTGTTCTAGAGCTAGCTTTTTCAAACATTTGTATTAATAATTTACCTTTTAATGGATGATCTTTATCTATATCTAAAGTACTTAATTTTTTTCTTCTATTTTTTCTTTTTTTTGCATCAAAAAGAATTTTTCTAAGATCTGAAGATGGTACATCTTTTAAATTTATAAAATTTTTCATACTTTATATTTTTTGCATACTTTTTTTATTATGTTTAACGCTAAATCAATTTCACTTTTTTTTACATTTAATGGTGGCAAAATTCTAACAACATTTTCAGCAGCTCTAATAGTTAATAATTTATTATCCATTAAATTTTGAATAAATTTAGACTGATCATTAAATAACTGAATTCCAATCAATAAGCCTTGTCCTCTTATTTCTTTAATTAATTTTGGATATTTTTTTTTAATATTATTTAATTCTTTAATAAAATAATTTGAAACTTTTCTAACGTTGGTCAAAAAACCTTTTTTAAAAATCTGATCCATTACCGCGTTACCAACTGTCATTGCCAAAGGATTTCCACCAAATGTAGAACCATGAGTCCCTGGTATCATTGCTTTTGATACTTTTTTTGTCATTAAAACAGCCCCTATTGGAAAGCCCCCGCCAATACCTTTTGCAATAGGAACAATATCAGGTTTTATGTTTGCATATTCATAAGCAAAAAATCTTCCTGATCTTCCTATGCCGCATTGTACCTCATCTAAAATTAAAAGTATTTTTTTCTTATCACAAATTTTTCTTAATTCTTTTAAACACCAATCAGGAATAACTTTTATGCCTCCTTCACCCATAATAGTTTCAACCATTATAGCAGCAGTATTATTAGTTATTATTTTCTTTAGTTTTTTATGATCTCCAAATTCGAAATGATCAAAACCATCAACTTTTGGACCAAAGCCTGTCGTCATTTTTTTTGATCCACTTGCATGAATTG
>MDTG01071422.1_pt1 | contig 10065 bp, 10 predicted proteins | sample 811421 | NCBI WGS metagenome assembly MDTG01 (sample SAMN05326645, study PRJNA326480) | marine metagenome | isolation source: seawater | place: Pacific Ocean: South East | collected 2011 | reverse complement strand
GTTTTATTGGAGCTAATTCGGTAATAAAAAATGGGGTAACTATTGGTAGAAATGTAATTATTGGTGCTGGAGCAGTAGTTATCAAAGATGTTCCTGACAATATGGTAATGGTTGGAAATCCTGCAGGGAATATATGAGAGACAAAGTAATTATTATAGCAGAGGCAGGAGTAAACCACAATGGGGACATTGAAAGGGCAAAAGCTTTAATTGATGCGGCTTTTGATGCGGGAGTAGACTATGTAAAGTTTCAAACTTTTAAAGCCGATAAAATAGTAAGTTTAAATGCAAAAAAAGCAGAATATCAGATTGAGAGTTTGGATTGCACTGATGATTTTCAATACAATATGTTAAAACAGCTAGAGCTTTCACATGAGAACCATTTAGAGTTAATACAGTATTGTAGACAAAAGGGGATTCAATTTTTTTCAACGGCCTTTGACACCGAGGGAGTAGATTATCTAGATTCTTTAGGTTTTAATATGTTTAAAATCCCAAGCGGAGAAATAACAAACTACCCATATTTAAAGTTAATTTCTAAGAAAGATAAACCTGTAATTCTTTCAACAGGAATGGCTAGTATGAAAGAAATTGAAAGTGCTTTAAATACTTTACAAGATCAAGGGTTATCAAAAGAAGATATCACGGTTCTACATTGTAATACAGAATATCCAACTCCAATGAGGGATGTAAATTTAAGAGCAATGTTAGATATTCATAACAGATTTGGAGTTAAAATAGGTTATTCAGATCATACTTTGGGTATCGAAGTTCCAACGGCTGCAGTTGCACTGGGAGCTAGCGTTATTGAGAAACACTTCACTTTGGATAGAAATTTACCTGGACCAGATCATAAGGCATCTCTTGAGCCTGATGAATTGAAAGCGATGGTAAATTCCATAAGAAATGTTGAAATTGCAATTTCAGGAAGTGGTAAGAAAGAACCTAGTGAAAGCGAAAAAAAGAATATTCCGATAGCAAGAAAAAGTATTCATGTTAAAAAAGCACTGCAAAAGAATCAAGTTATAAAAGAAGAAGATATAATACCATTACGACCCGGAGATGGAATTTCACCTTTTTATTGGAATGAGATAATTGGTAAAAAAACAGTAAGAAATTTAGAGAGGCATCATAAACTTGATTGGAGTGATTTACTATGAAAATTGGAGTTTTAACAAGTTCAAGAGCAGACTTTGGAATCTATTTTTCGTTATTGGATAATATCCGAAACGATCCTTTTTTTGAGTTAGAAATTATAGCATTTGGCACTCACCTAAAAGAAGAATTTGGTTACACAATAAATGAAATAGAACAACAAGGATTTAGTGTAAATCATAAGATAGAAACATCGACTCAAAATGATTCTCCAGAAGATATTTCTTGCAACATTGGAAAAACAATTATCTCATTTTCACCTTTTTGGTCAGATACCAAATTTGATTTGGTATTAGCTTTTGGAGATCGATACGAAATGTATGGAGCTGTCGTAGCTGCTAGCCCATTTAATATAGATATCGCTCATATCCATGCGGGTGAAACAACTTTGGGAGCAATTGATAATGCATATAGACATAGTATATCATTATTATCAAAATATTTGTTTGTAACAACTGATGAATATAAAAATAGAGCTCAGAATATTTTGGGAAAATCTGAAAATATATTTAATGTCGGCGCTCTAAGTATAGATAATTTGATGCGTCAAGAATTTTTTACCAAAGATGAATTCCTTAAGGAATTTGATATCAACATTGATATACCTTCAATTTTATGCACTTTTCATCCAGAAACTGTAAACTATGAGAAAAATGAAGAGTATGTTGATGAGCTAATTAATACTTTTGAAACTTTAAAAGAAGAATATCAGATTATAATAACAATGCCTAATGCTGACACAATGGGTAATATGATTCGTAAAAAAATAAATGAATTTAGCAAAGGTGAAAATCAAGTAAAATTAATAGAGTCATTTGGGATGAAAGGATATTTAACTTGTATGAAGTACTGTGCTTTTCTTTTAGGAAATACATCAAGTGGTTTTGTTGAAGCTGCTTTTTTTCCTAAGTGGGTAATTAATCTGGGAAATAGACAAGATGGACGAATTATCACAGAAAACATTATAAATTCTGCTATTAGTAAAGAATCAATTTTATTGGCTTTGAATGATATAAAGAATAGGAAATTAAATGGAGATATAAATATTTATGGTAATGGAAAAGCTTCGGAAAAGATTATATCAACTATAAAAAATATATATAATGGATAAGTTTACTACTACAGTTCAGTCTTCCTTAATTGAAGTATTAAAAAAAATAGATAGTAGCCCGTTTACACAAACAGTTTTTGTTTTAGACAATAAAAAAGTAGTTGGGACTATTACTGACGGGGATATAAGAAGAGGGATTATTAACGGTCTATCTCTTTCACATCCAATCATTGAATTCATCAATAAAAATTTTTTATTTGTCCAAGAGGGGGAAAATAATTTTGACAAGTTAAAGGTTTTTAGAAAAAAGAGATTAAAAGCTATTCCATTACTTAATAGCAAAGGGGAACTTGTTAAAATTATAGATTTTACCAAGATAAAATCAATGTTACCTGTAGATGCAGTTATTATGGCTGGAGGCAAGGGTACTAGGTTAAGACCGTTAACTTATGATACGCCTAAACCTTTGTTAAAGGTTGGTGAGAAAGAGATTATTTCTTACAACTTTGACCGATTGCACCAATTTGGAATAAATAATCAATACATCACAGTAAATTACCTAGGAGAGCAGTTAAAAAGTTTTTGTGAAACTTATAATAACAAAATAAATTTTAACATTGTGTGGGAGAAAGAATTTATGGGAACTGCCGGTTCATTATCATTAATAGATGATTTTAAAAATGACACTGTGCTATTAATGAATTCTGATTTATTGACTAACATAGATTATGAAGATTTTTATAAATCATTTTTGGATAGTAATGCAGATTTAATGGTCGCTTCAATTTCATACCCGGTTAATTTACCTTATGCAATATTTGATTCTAAAGATAGAACCGTTTTAGGGTTTAAAGAAAAACCAAAATTTACATATTTTGCTAACGCAGGGATATATCTGATAAAAAAGAAAATATTAAAAAATATTCCTAAAAGTACATTTTTTAATGCAACTGATTTGATGGAAACAGTAATTAATTCTGATAAAAAATTAGTTCATTATCCAATTCGTTCTTATTGGTTGGATATTGGTAAATATGAAGATTTTGAAAAAGCACAAAAAGATGTTGCACATATAAACTGGGATTAATTATCATGATAAATAAGGCACATGGAATTATGTTTCATCATTTTTATGATGCTGACAAACATATTCAAGCTCAAGGAGCTATAAACACGAACGATTTCAGAAAGATATTATATTATTTAAAGGAAAATTATAATTTAATATCTGCTGATGAATGGACACTTAAGTCTATTAATAATACATTAGAAAAGAATGATATTTGTATCACTTTTGATGACAACCTTCTTTGTCAATTTGAAATTGCTCTGCCAGTTTTAAAAGAGTTTAATTTAAAAGCTTTTTGGTTCATATATTCATCTCCTTTAGTTGGTGTTATTGAAAAGTTAGAATTGTATAGGTATTATAGATCTTCACACTATAGCAATATTAATGACTTTTACATTGATTTTAATCATCATATTAGTAACTCCAATTATAAAGATTTAGTTGAAACTAAACTTAAAAATTATAACAAAACTGACTATTTATCTCAGTTTAGTTTTTATTCGATAGAGGATAAAAAATTTAGATACATTCGTGATCAAATACTTGGTCAAAGTGTTTATTATGAATTGATGGATAATATGTTAAAAAAAAATAAAATTAATGTGAAAAGTATTTCAAAGTTATTATGGATGAAACCTGAACATATTAAAATACTATCAAACGAAGGTCATATAATTGGACTACATTCACATACCCACCCTACTGAGCTTAGTAAGCTTAGTAAAGAAAACCAGTCTAAAGAATATGGTACAAACTATAAAGTCTTATCGTCAATAATAGAATCAGAAATAAATACTATGGCTCATCCAAATGGTAGCTATTCAAAAGAAACTTTAGAAATATTAGACTCACAAAATATAAAAGTCGGTTTTAGATCAGATTTTCAAGAAGGTTTTGATTCAGAGTTAGAATATCCCAGGATTGACCATGCTTATTTAGCGAAGAAATTATTATGAATATAACTGTTTTTACATCCAATCAAGCAAGGCACCTATCTTTGCTAAGAGACCTTTCAAAGATCTGTAATAAAGTATATGCAATTATTGAGGTTAACACCATATTTCCTGGTGATAACGATGACTTTTTTAAGAAGTCGGTTATTATGAAGAGATACTTTAGCAATGTAATTAAAGCTGAATCTGATTTTTTCGGAGAAAACTTTTTTTTACCTGAAAATATAATCCCGATTGTTATAAAAATGGGGGACCTTAAGAAAATTCAACTTAATAAATTAGAATCAGCTCTTAATTCAGATCATTACATTGTTTTTGGGTCAAGTTATATAAAAGGAGACTTAATTAAATTTTTAATTGCTCAGAGGGCTTTGAATATACATATGGGAATTTCGCCCCACTACAGAGGTAGTTCTTGTAATTTTTGGGCTAGTTATGATGGTAATTTTGATCTTATTGGGGCTACAGTTCATTTAATATCTGAGAGTCTAGATTCAGGTTCAATATTATTTCATGCGTTACCAAAAGAAGAAGATTGTGCTTTTAATCTAGGCATGAGATCTGTTGCAGCTGCCCATAAAGGTTTGGTAAATTATATTGTCAACGATGAGATTAATCAATTATTTCCAATCGATCAGGAAAGCTTCAAGGAGATAAGATACACTAGAAATAAAGATTTTACAGATGATATTGCATTGTTCTACTTAGAAAATCTACCGACAAAAGAATTAATATCAAATTGTATAAAAAATAGAAATATCGAAAATTTTATCAATCCATATATTTATTAGTTATGAAATTAATTGCAGAAACAGCATGGCACCATGATGGAGACTATAAGTTCTTTAAAAACTTGGTTAAGGAAATATGTAATAAAACAAAGGCTGATTATATCAAATTTCATATAACATTAGATTTAGATGAATATATGCATGATGATCATCCAGCCTATTCTTGGGCTAATGAAAGAATATTCTCTAAAGAGCAATGGGAAGAAGTTTTTAATTTGACCATAGAGAGCGGAAAAAAATTAATGTTATTATTTAATGATACGAAAGCTATTGAATTTGGAGTACAATTTAAACCAGAACTTGTTGAAATCCATTCAGTATGTTTAAATGATGTTAATCTTTTAAAATCACTTTACAAGAATTTTAAAGGAACTAATTCGAAAGTTGTTTTAGGAATCGGTGGAACAGATTTATCTGAGATTGACCATGCATTGCAATATCTTAAAATGGATGATATAATAATGATGCACGGTTTTCAGAATTATCCAACTCAATATAATGATATTAATTTTTCAAAGATTAAAAAAATAATGTATTTGTATCCATATTTAAAGCATGGTTATGCGGATCATACGGCTTGGAACCATGAAAACAACATATTAATAACATTATTTGGAGCAGCTATGGGAATGGAATATATAGAGAAGCATGTAACAACAGTTCCTGGAAAAGAAAGAACTGATTGGCAAGCAGCTATTAGTATTGAGAACTTTGTAAAAATTGAAGAAAAGCTAAAAGTTTTTGAAGAAGCAAAAGGTGATGGTTTATTAAAAATGAATAAGGGAGAAGAAGCATATTCAATATTTGGAAAAATGAAAAAAGCGGCTATTCTTGCTGAAGACGTTTCTAAAGGAGATAAATTACAATTAGAACACATTAGATTTAAGAGAACAGGCCAGAATTCAGATTTATCACAGGTAGATGTAATTAAAATAATAGGGAAAACATTTACTAAGGACATTAGTCAAGGAAGTACAATTAATCGGCAAGACTTCAAATAAATGAAAATAGGTTTTTTTATTACAGCAAGGCTTAAAAGCACAAGATTAAAGAGAAAGATTTTACTAGATATGCACGGAAAACCTGTACTGGATAGAATTATCGATAGAGCAAAACAAGTAAAAGGAATAGAAGGAATAGTATTATGTACTTCAACAAATTCACAAGATGCTGAGTTGTACGATTATGCATTAAAAAATAAAATTCAGTTTTATCCGGGATCAGAGGACGATGTCTTAGAAAGATTATTAGATGCAGCTAAATATTATGGATATGATGCGTTTGTGAGTGTAACTGCTGATAATCCTCTTTTTTCAATTTATACTTCAAGTTGTATGATTAATTTGTACAAAAAAAATTTACACGATTTTATTAATACAAAAAATTTACCTGTAGGATGTGGTACATATTTAATTGATGTAAGGGCCTTAGAGATAGTAAATTATATGAAACAGCAATCTGATACAGAAATATGGGGGCCATTTATTAATCGCCCTGATTTTTTTAATGTGGCAGATTTGGAAATAAAAAATAGTTATTTTAACGAGAGAATTAGAATTACTCTAGATTATCCAGAAGATTACGAATTTATCAAAACTATTTATAAAGAATTTGATACTAACGAAACTCCAACTTTGGTTGACGTTTTTGAGCTTTTGAAATTAAAACCATCGTTATTAAAAATAAATAAAATGCATATTCAAACAATGCCTTCTGATAAACAGATGAAACAAATTGACTACGAGTTTAACGCAAATAAAATTAATGCAATAAATTTTGCTGAATCAATTGGGAAGAATCTATCTGCTAATTATACATCTTACAACACTTCATTAATTTATGAAAAATAAGATACTCTGTATTGCAGATTCTTTAGGTTTACCAGGCCATCTAAATAAATATGAGGATACTTGGTTTTATAAACTAAAGCAGGAATTTCCAAATTTTGATTTTATTTCCTTTTTTAAACGTCAATTAACAACTGATATTTTGGTTTCTATGGGTGGTGGTAAAGGAGGTGTTGATAATTGGCCCAAAGGAGGTGATTGTTTAGAAGCATATAAGCCTGAAATAGTTATTATACAATTAGGTATAGTTGATTGTGCTCCACGCTTGCTTAATAAATATGACAGAGTAATTATTAAAATATTACCAAAAATTTTACGTAAAACCTATTTAGAAATATTAAAATTAATAAGGACTAGAAATATAAACAATACTCTGGTTAGCTTTGATAAATTTAAATCAAATCTTGATATTTATATAAAGCGAGCACAAGAATTAGGCGTTAAAATTGTTTTCATAAGTATTTCTGTTCCTGAAAAAAAAATGTTAGAAAAAAATAAGGAGATAATTTCTAATGTAACTCGCTATAATAAATATTACAGTGAGTTAGAAAATAAATATTCATTTATTAAAGTTACAAGACCGTTGATTGCTTCAGATTATGATAAAAGAATATATGAAGATGGATACCATCCAAATGTGTTTGGGCAAAATATTATTTACAATAAAATAAAGGATTTATTAAATGAGTTTAATTAAAAATACTTCTTATTACACTTTAGGTAGTATTTTACCAAAAATAGGAGCTTTTATTTTTTTGCCTATCTATTTAAAATACTTATCCCTCACTGATTATGGTATTGTAACCTCTTTACAGGTGCTAAATGCTGTGTTTATCGTTTTGTTTACCTTGTCAATGCCAAGAGCACTTTATCGAATTTACTACGATTATACAAGCAAGAACGAACAAAGACAGCTTATTGGAACTGTGTTAATTTCTGTATTGGTTTTGGCTTTAGTTTCTGTAGCGATAATTTTTTTGATGCACAAACAAGTGCAAAAGATTTATGTATCTATCCCTTTTTACCCATATTACTCATATGCAATTGCTGCAGTATTTTTTCAATCATTACACATTATCCCCTCTATATTTTTGCAAATAAAAGAACGAGCAGCAACCTTTATTAAGCTAAGCGTATCCCTGTTCTTTGTAAAGAGTTTAATCATTTTATTATTAATTGTGAAATATGGTAGAGGAGCCAGAGGCTATCTAGAAGCTGAACTTATTGCTGCTATTATTTTTCTACCCATTTACTATTATATTATTCATAAAGAAATTATTCTAATATGGAAAAAACAGATGTTTTTAAATGTTCTTAAATTTAGCCTTCCAATTATACCTTCCATATTATCTGCTTGGATATTAAATCTTTCAGATAGAATTTTTATTGAACGTTATTTCTCTGCAGCAGATGTTGGTATCTACTCTTTAGGCTATCAAATTGCAGGATTAGTTTTAATTTTTTCTATTGCTTTCAAAAAGGCATATGACCCCTATTTTTATAAAATTGCAAACACTGAGGAAAAGAAAAAAGCAAAAGAAAAGCTTTATAAAACTAATTTTGTTTTTATCCTTATCTTACTCCTTGTAAGTTTTGTTTTGTCCTTATTTGCTAGGGAAGGGATAATGCTATTCTTTAGTTCAGATTATTATAATTCAATACAAATCATTCCTGTCATTTCTCTAGCATACCTGATCTCTCAAAACTCTGCTTTACTTAATGTGATGATGTACCAGAGGAAGAAAACTAAGATTGTAATGTATATAACGTTAGGGTCAGCAGTTTTAAATATTCTTCTTAATTACATACTTATTCCTCGAATTGGAATTATGGGTGCCGCTTATGCTACTTTGATTTCATTCTTTGCAGTATTTGTATCTTCTTATTTCATGGCTAAAAAAACTTTTTTTATACCCTATAATTGGAAAGGGATTATACCTGCATTTGCTGTTCTAGTGGGAATATATTTGGCATTTAAATTTAACGAAATTGAGAACATTTTCTTATCTATTGTATTAAAAGTATTAACAGTACTCTTATTAGCTGGTTTCTTTTATCTAAAGAATAAAAAAACAGTATTATCTTTTGTAAAGTCACAAAAATGAAATATTTCTATTGCCATTCATATCAGGCTTTTAATTTAGCATTAGCCTTGTCTATGAAGGATAAAGTAACTATTATTTCTTCTTCTGAGAACATTATTAAAGCCTGTAGATTTCTTGATGTTGACTTTGTTGAACACAAACCATTTCGGTTAAAAGATTTCATAAAAAATAAAAGTTATGTAAATTATGAAATAGAGAGATTAGTTCAAATTATCGAACATAATGAAATGCATTTTTCTCATGCACAGTTTGCAGTATTTTGTTTCTATTTAGTTAAAAAAATAAATGATAGAAAAGGAAAAACCATTTTTCATAATTTTGAGCTCCTTTATAAAAAACCAAAGTTTCATTTCACCAATTTACTAAATAAACAGTATTTATATTCTATAGTAAATACCACCTATTTAAAACTTCAATATAAACTTCCTGTAGAAATAAGAAAATCTACAAGCAATGCATATGTTATTAGTTTGAAAATGGATTATATTCAAAGAAAATCATTCAAGATAATTGATGACAAGTCTAGTTATTTTGACACTACACTTAAAATGTTCAAAAATTTTGAATTCGATTACCCAACAATTAATCATATTTTTGTGTCACAAACTTTTGAAGTTTCCGATTTATTTGACAAGGATAAAATAAATGAAGTGTTACCCATTATAAACCAAAAACATATGACTCTCAAAAATCATCCTAAACTTGGAGATGTAAAAGGATTAGAAAACTGTAAAATCTTACCCAGTTTTTTACCTGTAGAATTTTTTTTTCAAAAGGTAAAAGGAAGTGTTATCTCTTTTCATTCAGCTTCCTTAGTTACAGCATCAAAATTTGATAATGTTAATACTATCTCTATACTTGAAATGGTTAGAACTGATGACCCATTTAACGACACAATGAAGAGTTATTTGAGAGAAAAATCTGATGATAAAATTAGATTTGTTTCAGAAATTAATGAATTCAAAAACATAATAGATGCTTAGATTAATAAAAAAAATAGTTCCTCCTTATTTGCGAATATTATATGCCAACTATTTGATTAGAAAAAAATATGATGTTGTTTTTGAAACAGGCGCAACTTCTGGAAAAAATACC
>MDTG01337680.1_pt1 | contig 10066 bp, 10 predicted proteins | sample 811421 | NCBI WGS metagenome assembly MDTG01 (sample SAMN05326645, study PRJNA326480) | marine metagenome | isolation source: seawater | place: Pacific Ocean: South East | collected 2011 | reverse complement strand
TAGAAAGATTACTTATTGGATTGCTGGGAAATGGACATATTTTGCTTGAAGGTGTCCCTGGGTTAGCAAAGACTTTAGCTATCAATACACTAGCAAAAGCAGTTCAAGGCTCTTTTAGCAGGGTTCAATTTACTCCAGACCTATTGCCAGCAGATGTAGTTGGGACTATGATTTATAACATTAAGGACAATGATTTTTCTATTAAAAAAGGACCTATTTTTGCAAACTTTGTATTGGCTGATGAGATAAATAGAGCCCCAGCTAAAGTCCAGTCTGCTCTACTAGAAGCCATGCAAGAACGTCAAATTACTATTGGAGATAGTACTTTTAAACTTGATGAGCCTTTTTTGGTAATGGCAACACAAAACCCTGTTGAACAAGAAGGAACCTACCCTCTGCCTGAAGCTCAAGTAGATCGTTTTATGCTTAAAACTGTGATTGACTATCCAAAGTTAGTTGATGAACAAACAATCATGAGACAAAATTTAAATAACAGGTTTGTTACAATAAATCCGGTCGTTTCAACAGATCAAATTTTGAAAGCAAGAGAAGCTGCCAATGAAGTTTATATGGATGAAAAAATAGAGAAGTATATTTTGAATATCATTTTTGCAACGAGATTCCCTGAAAGATTCAATCTTGCACAACTAAAACCTCTTATTAGTTTTGGCGCATCTCCTCGTGGAAGTATAAACTTGGCAAAAGCAGCTAAATGTTATGCCTTTATAAAAAGAAGAGGGTATGTTATTCCAGAAGATGTAAGAGCAATTGTTTACGATGTATTACGTCATAGAATTGGAATCACATACGAGGCTGAAGCTGAAAACATCTCCTCTATAGACATCATTAATTCAATTGTTAATGAAATAGAAGTGCCATAGAAAACATCTTACTTACCTTTAGAAATGTTGACATAGTTCATGGATACTAAAGAAATACTAAAAAAAGTACGAAAAATTGAAGTAAAAACGAGGCGATTGTCTGACCATCTTTTTGGTGGAGAATATCATTCTACTTTTAAAGGGAGGGGCATGACGTTTTCTGAAGTAAGACAATATCAGTTTGGAGACGATGTAAGGGCTATCGACTGGAATGTTACAGCTCGTTACAACGAACCTTATGTGAAGGTTTTTGAAGAAGAGCGAGAACTTACCATGATGCTAATTGTAGATGTGTCTGGTTCTGAACATTTTGGAACCATGGAGCGGTTTAAAAAAGATTATTTAACAGAAATTGCCGCCACACTTGCTTTTTCTGCCATTCAAAATAATGATAAAGTTGGTTTAATACTTTTCTCAAATCAAATAGAGCTATTTATTCCTCCAAAAAAAGGGAAAAGTCATGTTTTAAGAATTATTCGAGAATTGATAGAGTTTAAGCCAAAAAGTAAAAAAACGGATATCGCCAACGCTTTTAAGTTTCTTTCTAATGTTATGAAAAAGAAAGCGATTGTTTTCATGTTGTCTGATTTTATGGATGATGATTATGAAAATACCTTAAAAATTGTTGGGAATAAGCATGATATAACTGGTATTAGAGTCTACGACAAACATGACGAAGAAATTCCTAATCTTGGATTGGTACCCATGCTAGATGCTGAAACGGGTTCCGTTAAATACATTAATACCTCATCAAAAACAGTTAGAAAGAACTACAAAGCAAGTGCTTTGCGTTTTTTTGATTATTACAAAAGTACATTTAAAAAGAGTGGTTCCGGTACTATAAACACAAGAGTTGATGAGAGTTATGTAAAAAAATTACTTGGGTATTTCAAACATAAAGAAAAATAAAATTAATGAAAGCAAGAGCACTTTTAATTCTTTTATTTCTCTGCAAGCTATCTTTTTCTCAAAAAATAGCTGTTAAGGTAGATACAACTAACATTAGGATTGGAGAGCAATTTCTATTTCAAATTTCTGTTGATGACACGTCAAATGTCATTTTACCTGAAAACCTAGAGAAATTAAATCAATTAGAAGTTGTAAATAATCTGAAGATAGATACTTTAAAAAATAGTCTTGTCAAAAAATATTTGATGACAGGTTTTGATAGTGGTGCATTCTACATTCCTTCGCAACAAATTTTTATTAAAAACAGATCTTATATTACAGATTCTATATTAATAAATGTTGCCACAGTGCAGGTGGATACAACTAAACAAAAAATGTTCCCGATCAAAGCCATTCAAAATGAACCGCTTGTTTTTGATGACTTTAAACCCTATTTTATATGGATATTTTTGTCTCTCCTTTTCATTGGTGTTTTAATTTATTATTTTATTAATCGTAAAAATCAACAACCAACACAAGAAGAAATTATAGTCTCTTTACCTCCCTACGAAGAAGCAATGGAAAGGCTTCAAAAACTTGACAATAAATTGTTGTGGCAAAATAATGAGATAAAAAAATATTATAGTGAACTTACAGAAATTGTTCGTTCATATATAGAAAAAGAATTTAAAATCCCAGCACTTGAAATTACAACTTTTGAGCTGGTTGAAGTCCTTTATGATTTTAATCAGACAAAATCTTTAAATATTAGTAAAGGAACAATCAAAAAATTAAACACTTTGCTTAAAGAGGCGGATTTAGTAAAGTTCGCAAAGTCAAAACCACTCTCTCATGAAATTGAAGAGGATAGAAGAAATACAGAACATGTGCTGAATGAACTAAAACCAACACCAGTAATAGAAGAAACAGAAAATGATGAATTGGAGTAATTTCGAGTTTCATAACCCTGAATTTTTGTGGTTACTAATACTAATTCCATTGTTTGGTATTTGGTATTATTTGATACGAAAAAATGAAACTGCAGTGCTCACTGTTTCTAATATAAAAGGGTTTACGACAAAAGGCTCTATTATTCCTAAACTCAGGCCTTTGTTAGCTATTTTAAGAGTAAGCGCAATCTCTTTTTTGCTAGTCGCTTTAGCAAGACCAAGAAATGTTGCTGTTAGCACAAAAATAAAAACCAACAGAGGTATAGACATTGTAATGGCTGTAGATGTTTCGGCAAGTATGTTGGCCAAGGATTTAAAGCCCAACAGACTAGAAGCACTTAAAGTTGTTGCTACAAATTTTGTGAACAGACGCCCTAACGACAGAATAGGTATTGTAGTTTATGCCGGTGAGAGCTTTACGCAAACTCCTATTACCAGCGATAAAGGAATCATTAAAAAAACTATTTCAGACATTAAATGGGGTCAATTAGATGGAGGAACAGCTATAGGTATGGGCTTAGGGTCTGCAGTAAATAGATTAAAAGAAAGCAAAGCAAAGAGTAAGGTCATTATTTTGCTAACAGATGGAGTGAATAATTCTGGTTTTGTAGATCCAAAGACGGCCACCGAACTCGCAAAAGAATTAAATATTAAAGTGTATACGGTAGGTATTGGAACTAACGGAATGGCGGATTTTCCCTACAGCAAAGATCGAAAAGGAAGATTGCAATTTAGAAAGCAAAGAGTTGAAATAGATGAAGATTTATTACAGTTCATTGCAAATGAGACAAAAGGGCAATACTTTAGAGCTACTGATAATACAAAATTACAGGACATCTATGATGAAATAGACACGCTAGAAAAAACTAAAATAGAAGAATTTAAATACTATAATTATCAAGAAAAGTATCGATTTTTAATATGTGTTGCGGGGGTATTATTACTCCTGGAATATTTATTGAGAAGTACTTTATTTAGAAGTTTTATATAATGTTGTATAGACTAGAAGAGCCCATATATTTATATTTGTTTACAATAATTCCAGCAATTATTGTCATATTCTTATTGGTTTTTTGGTGGAAAAAAAGAACTCAGAAAAAATTTGCATCTAATGCATTATTGTCAAAACTAGCTCCTAATGTTTCCGTTTTTAAGTCTGTATTGAAACTCTTCTTTTTTATCATCGGAATTTCATTTTTAATTATAGCTATGGTAAACCCAAAAATGGGGACGAAATTAAAAACAATTAAAAGAGAAGGGGTCGATGTGGTTTTTGCTTTAGATGTATCCAAAAGTATGTTGGCTGAGGATATAGCACCGAACAGATTAGAAAAATCAAAGCAAATAATCTCAAAAATAATAGATAAATTAGGTAGTGATAGAGTAGGAATTATTATTTATGCAGGAAATGCCTACCCATTACTTCCCATTACAACAGATCATGCAGCGGCAAAAATGTTTTTACAAAATGCAAGTCCTGATTTAGTTTCTAGTCAAGGGACAGCCATTAATGATGCCTTGAATTTAGCAAAAACATATTATAATAATGAAGAACAAACAAATCGGTTTTTAATCATTATTTCAGACGGAGAAGACCATCAAGAGGAAACAAAACAATTCGCTAAAAATATTTCTAACGATGGAATAAAAGTATTTACGATTGGAGTTGGAACAGAAAAAGGAGGTCCAATTCCTCTAAAAGTTAATGGCTCGTTAATCGGATACAAAAAATATAAAGGAGAGACTGTCTTAACACAACGAAACCCTATTCTTTTAAAGGGGATTGCTGAAGCTGCAGAAGGAAATTATATTGATGGAAATTTAACAGAAAAACCCGTTAAGGCAATTGAAGAAATCATCACCAATGCTCAAAAAAGTGAATTCGAAACAAAACAGTTTTCTGATTATAAAGACCAATATCAATGGTTTTTAGGAATTGGAATATTCTTTTTAATCTTAGACATTTTTTTGCTGGACAAGAAAACTAAATGGCTCAAAAAAGTTGATTTATTTAATGAAGAAAAGTAATTTTGGATGAAAACTAGATCTATAAAACATACATGTATACTCTTTACGCTTCTATTAGTGTCAACAATTTCATTGGCGCAAAAAGATTCTATCACTCTCCAAAGAGAGGCCAGAAAATTGGTAAGAGAGGGAAATAAGCTTTACAATCAAAATAATTTTGTTGATGCTTCTGTTGCCTACAAAAAAGCATTAGAAAAAAATAGTGCATACAAAAAAGCAACTTATAACCTAGCAAACTCCTTGTATCAAGAAAAAAATTTTAAAGAAGCTATTCCTCAGTACAATATCGTTGTAGAAAAAGAGAAAGACCTCTACAAAAAGGCTGAATCCTTTCACAATATTGGTAATGCGATGATGCAAGAAAAAAATTATCCGGGAGCTGTAAATGCCTATAAAAACTCTCTTCGAAGTAACCCAAGTGATGACGAAACTCGTTATAATTTAGCGATCGCTCAAAAACTTCTCGACAAAGAGAAAAACAAAGATAAAGAGAAGGACAAGGATAAAAACAAGAATAAGGATAAAAATAAAGACAAGAAAAAAAATAAGGACAAGGATAACAAAAAGGATAAAGATAAAAACAAGGATAAGGATAAAAAAGACCCTAAAAAAGAGGATAAGAATGGTAATGACAAGAAAAATAAAGACCCCAAAAAGAATAAACAACAACAAGGAAAAATGTCTCCCCAACAAATTAAACAGTTATTGGAAAGTTTAAACAATGAAGAGAAGAAAACTCAAAAAAAATTAAATGCTAAAAAAGCAAGGGGTTCAAAGGTTAAACAAGAAAAAGATTGGTGATTTTATTTTTTCTTAAGAATTAAAAAATGAGGCAGAAAATAACATTTATATTTACGATATGTGCTCTAATGAGTCTATCTATTTATGCCCAACAACCAGAACTTGTCACTACTATTAGTAAAAATAAACTAGGTCTTAATCAGAGAGTCAAAATACAATTTACAATTAATAAACAAGGAGCAGATAATTTTGAGGTTCCTAATTTTAAAAATTTTGAAATCATTGGCGGACCGAGCCAACGTGTTAGTCAATCATGGATTAATGGGAAAGCTAGTTATTCTCAATCCTATACTTATATCATTAAACCCCTTAAAAAAGGAGAGTTTTATATTCCGTCAGCAAGCATAAAACTAGACGGAAAAACACTCCGTTCTAAGCCTGTTAAAATTATTGTTTTGGATCCTGTAGAAATCCCTGAAGACCCTAACGATCCTAATTATATTGCTCAACAAAATATTCATTTAGTTGCAGAGATTTCTAAGTCTAATCCATATGTAGGTGAAGGGATCTATGTTGAATACAGACTGTATGTAAGCCAAAATATAAGTGTACAAGACTTTTCATTTAAAGAATCTCCTCAGTACAATGGTTTTTGGAATCAAGATATCAAAATAAGTGGATTAACCGCTAAAGAAGGAATGTATAACGGAGAGCAATACCGATATGTAATTTTACAAAAAGCCTTATTAATTCCTACAAAATCGGGAAGCCTTACCATAGATCCGATAAAAATGGATATTGTAATTGGGGTTCCAACAGGAAGGGGAGATTTCTTTGGAAATCCGATTGTAAGAAATATATCAAAGAGTTTTTCCTCCGCAAAGAAGTATATTACCGCTAAGGGATTACCTCTTGAAGGAAAACCCAAGAGCTTTAATGGAGCTGTTGGTGAATTTAATTTTATCGTCTCCTCTAGTAGAGATATTTTAAAATCTAATGAAACAGCTTCCGTTTCTGTAAAAGTTACAGGAAACGGAAATTTAAAGCTCTTTGAATTACCTGAAATAAAAACCCCCTCAGAATTAGAGGTTTTTACTCCAGAACAAATAGAAAAAATTAAAGTAACTCGAAATGGAATCAGGGGTTCGGTAACAAATAAATTCACTGTTGTTCCTCAATTTAAAGGGAAATACAAAATACCTAACACCAAATTTTCATATTTTGATCTTAAAGAAAAAAAATATGTCACATTATCTTCTGAAGACTTATTCATCGATGTATTAGAGGGGAAAGAATTAGTGACAAATTCTGATGTTAGTCAAAATGTAAAAAAAGATGTTATTATTGCAGGGGAAAATTTTAGATATATTCAAACAAACTCTAGCTTTTCCCCTGCTCAAAAAACTAATTTCTATACCTCAAGTATTTACTATTGTTTATTATTTATTCCATTACTATTTATTCCAATAGGAATTTTAATTGCTAGAAGGAATCAAGCAAGAAGTAACGATGTTTTAGGAAACAAATTGAGAAAAGCCAATCGTTTAGCTAGGAAATACCTCTCTGAAGCTAAAAAACAATTGGGAACTAATGAAGCATTTTATATCGCCTTGGAAAAAGCACTTCACAACTATTTGAAGGCGAAATTAAGAATTGAAACCTCAGATATTAGTAAAGAAAAAATTACTGAATTATTATCAAATAAAAATATTGACCCGGCGTCAATCAACTCTTTTATTGATGTATTTAAAAGTTGTGATATGGCAAGGTATTCTCCTATGACAGATGGGGAAATGAACAAAGATTATGAAAAAGCTAAACAAGTAATCACAAGTATAGACAAACAATTATAACATGAAAAAACTCCTTATTCTTTTATTGTTTGTAAGTCAGTTTGTGGCATCTCAGTCTGCAGAAGGTTTATTCAAAAAAGCAAACGAACAATACAAATTAGAAAACTATAATGAAGCAATCAAAACCTACAAAGAGATTGAGGAATTAAGACTGATCTCCTCTGAAATGTATTATAATCTGGGGAATTGTTATTATAAGTTAAACCAAGTTGCTCCAGCCATTTATAATTACGAAAAAGCTTTATTGATAAACCCTTTAAATGAAGATGCAAGCAATAATCTTGTTTTTGCTAAAAGATTGACCATAGATAATATTGAAGAGCTCCCTAAATCCATTTTTCAAAAGATAGATGAAACTATTATAAAAAAATTATCATACAATGAATGGGCCATTATTTCTGTTATTTTTTCATTTTTAGGTTGCGGTTTATTTTTCCTTTTTTATTTTTCATATACCCCTACAAAAAAAAGAATCTTTTTTATAACAAGCTTACTCAGTTTCTTTCTTTTAATTCTTTCCTCTGTTTTCACAATTAAAGAACATTCTTATACCCAAGCCAATATTGAGGCAATTATTTTTGTAGAGGAGTCAGAAATTAAAAATGCACCAACTTCTAACAGCGATACTATTTTTAAACTCCATGAAGGAACCAAAGTAAAAGTTTTAGATACTTTAGATCGATGGAAAAAAATAAAAATTGCAGATGGAAAAATTGGCTGGATTGATACTAATCAGATTAAGTTGTTATCTATTTTTAAATAATAATTAACTGTTGTATCTTTACAAATCTTTAATAAAAGCATGGGTAAAATTATTCTTTCATATATTTTTTCTTTAATTATTTTAGCTTCGATTGTAGCACCAACTTATATGCATTTTTCAGAGATTAATTATGAGACAATAAAGGTGATTGATCATGGAGAAGAAGAAGAAAATAAAAGCAAAGAGTCCTCAAAGGACCTTGAGATAAAATTATATTATTCATATCATAATGAAAGCCTTCAAATTGGCTTACAAAAAAAAATAAGCCTACGTTTTTATTCTAAAAACTATTTCTTTATCCTTAATAAACTCAATAACCCTCCGCCCGAGCAATTTATTTGATACTTCCATATGATATCTTGACACTATCTATGGGAATGTTGAGTTGTATATTTCGTCTTCAAGCTACTAAATATGTGTCTTGATCTTATAATAATTAACACTAATATAAAAGCCATTACTAGACCTAATGGCGAATTAAAATAAATTCTATTTAATTAAAAACAAAAAAATGAACAATCAAATAATCACAGAACAAGAGGTTCTTAATGCTCAAAAAGCATGGGGAGAAGGAATCATTAAAATTGGGAAAGTCTTTCAAGAAGGTGGAGACTTCAGTGCAACTGCCGAAGAACATATCAATCAATTTTATAATTATCAAGACGGGAGTGTTTTATTTAAACCAACTCTTGCGTCTGAAAAGCAGTTTAGGCTTGATTTTGAAGGGGCATTGTCTTATTTCGTAGGAGGAAATAGCAACTATCCTGAAGATCACGGATTTGCAATTAAACCTTGGTCTCACGTGCGTTGGGAAAGTATTGGAACAAAAATTATTGGAAACATGGCTGTGGCTATGGGTAATTATTTCTTTACACCAACAGAAGGTGGTGAAGATGTAAAAGTAGAGTATTCATTTAGCTACACTAAGAACAGTAATGGTGAGTTAAAAATTATTCTTCATGGTTCACATTTACCATATTCACCAGTATAAAATCTATTTCTATTTTTAATTTTGGCTTAGGGGTCATATGCATATGACCCCTAAGATATGCAGGGTTAATTCTATGGTTTTTATGAATAAATACAATTAATAATGAAAAAAGTTTTATCTGTACTCGCTTTTACACTGTTTTTTTTGAACGTTCATGGTCAAGAAAAAGGTCCTGGAAATTGGCTAGTCTACATCGGAAGTAAGCAAATGAATTCAAAATGGAATCTTCATCATGAGGTTCAATACAGAAATTACAATGCCATAGGAGACCTGGAGCAATTATTAGTAAGAATTGGTTTAGGGTATAATATTGGCTCTAGATCGAATCTTTTACTCGGTTATGGTTATATTAATTCTGAAAACTTCTTAAGAAACGGCGATGATCAAATTACAGTTGAAGAACATCGTATTTTTCAACAACTAATTACTAAGCAAGATATTGGCAGCATTGCCCTTCAACATCGGTATCGATTTGAGCAGCGATTTATAGGAAGTGATTTTAGAACTCGTTTTCGTTATTTCTTGGGGATAAACATCCCTTTAAAGAATTCCAAATATTACCTTTCTGCTTATAATGAGATATTTCTTAATGGAACGTCAGATGTATTTGATAGGAATAGAATTTACGGAGGTGTAGGATATAAATTTTCAAAAGGAATTAAAATGGAGGTTGGCTATATGAGTCAAGTATTTGAAACTGCAAGTAGAGATCAGATTAACATTATGACATTTATAAATTTTTAAAAAAATAAAAACATGAAAAACTTATTTTCTAACGTTCGTGGCGATCTTTTTGGCGGAATAACTGCTGGAGTTGTTGCTTTACCATTAGCTCTTGCTTTTGGTGTTTCTTCAGGATTAGGACCTGCCGCTGGTTTATTTGGGGCTATTTTTATTAGCTTTTTTGCAGCGCTTTTTGGAGGAACCCCAACCCAAATTTCTGGGCCTACAGCTCCAATGACAGCGGTAAG
>MDTG01160921.1_pt1 | contig 10066 bp, 11 predicted proteins | sample 811421 | NCBI WGS metagenome assembly MDTG01 (sample SAMN05326645, study PRJNA326480) | marine metagenome | isolation source: seawater | place: Pacific Ocean: South East | collected 2011 | reverse complement strand
TCCATTGACTAAATCTGAATAAGCTTTAGTCAACTTTAGACAGTAATCACCAGGTTTAAATTTATAATCACCAATAGATTGAACAGGTGTAACTTCAGCTGCTGTACCAGTTAAAAAACACTCTTGTGCTACAGCCATTTCTTCAGGCATAATTTTACGTTCAATAATTTGAATGCCATTGTCTTTTGCAAGTTTCATTACAGTCCTTCTGGTAATACCATCAAGAAAACAATCAGCTATTGGGGTATGTAATTTGCCATCTGGCATTTTAAAAAAAATATTAGCTCCAGTGGCCTCTGCTATTTGCCCTCTATAATCTAACATTAATGCATCACTATAGCCTTTCGCTTCAGCTTCATGTTTAGATAATGTACATATCATATATAGACCAGCTGCTTTCGCAAGAACAGGGCCGCATTCTGGGCTTGGGCGTCTCCATTTTGCTATATCTAATTTTATTCCTTGCATTTTTAGATTTGGATCAAAATAACTTGGCCATTCCCAAACCGCAATAGCAACATTTATTTTTGTAGCCTGAGCAGAAACGGCCATCATTTCACTTCCTCTCCAGACAACTGGTCTTACGTAAGCATCCAAAAGCTTATTTTTTTCTAACAAAATATCTTTAGCCTCTATTATTTCTTTTTGAGAATAAGGTATCTCCATATCAAGAGATTTAGCTGAATTAAACAATCTTTCAGTATGTTTTTCAGTTTCAAAGATTTTACCTCTATACGCTCTTTCTCCTTCAAAAACACAACTTGCATAATGCAAACCATGATTTAAAACATGAACGTTTGCATTTTTCCATTCGATTAATTTACCATTATACCAAATGAAACCAACACGATTGTCAAAAGATAACTTGTCCAAAAATATACCTCCAAAGATTTATTATAACATATAATCCACATTATTATTAAATAATCAAATATTAACAAATAAGTTTTGTGTTTAATTAAGTTATTTAGTAATTTTAGATTTTATATAATTTAACTAAGTTATAATCAATTATAACTATATAAATAAAACTTAATTTAAAAATGTATAATCAAGATTTAAAAAATTATAATTTTCATATTCTAATTATTGACGATGATCAGAAAATTCGTCTTTTATTAAAACAATTTTTAGAAAAAAATAGATTAAGAGTTTCAGACGTAGAAAATACTGACCAAGCAAAAAAAATTATGCAAAGTTTAATATTTGATTTATTAGTAATTGACATTATGATGCCAGGTCAAAACGGATTAGATTTTTTAAAAGAAATAAGACAAACTAACTCAATTCCTACTTTAATGCTAACAGCTATGTCCAGTCCAGAAAATCGACTTGATGGACTTGAGTTTGGCGCTGATGATTACATGACAAAACCTTTTGAACCAAGAGAACTTCTGCTAAGAATACAAAATATTTTAAAAAGATTTACACAGAATTTACAAAATTCTGAAGATAAGGATAACACAAGGTTTGGGCCTTTTACATTTAATCAAAAATCACAAAACCTATATAAAAATGATGTTCCTGTGCACTTAACAACGTCTGAACAAAAGTTATTAAATTTTTTTTGTAAATCTCCTAACACTCCCTTTACTAGAGATGACATTAATAAATCACTAGGAGGTAATATGGAAACTAGATCAATTGATGTAGCTATAGCTCGAATAAGAAGAAAAATTGAAATTGATCAAAGATATCCTATTTATTTACAGACAGTGAGGGGTATAGGATGGATGTTACAAACCCATGAGAATAAAAATAATGATCAATAGAAAAGATTAATTTGATGAGATTGCGTGACATTACACCAAAAAGTCTTTTTGGAAGAATGTTAGCTATTATTCTTGTACCTATAATTCTTGTTCAAATCATTTCTGTTTCAATCTTTTATGAAAGACACTGGGATTGGGTGTCTAGGCATATGTCGAAAAATTTAGCAAAAGATCTTGGTTTGCTGATTGATGAACTTGGCAATGAGCCTTCAAAGGATCAGAGAGCATTATCTGCTGTCAGAGCTAGGCAATATTTTAACATTATATTTTATTGGTTAGAAGGAGGTATTTTAAAACCTAATCAATCTTTTAATGCTAAATTTGAAAATTTCCGAACATCTCTTCAAGCAAGGATAAAAGAACCGTTTTATTTATCATCTATTGAAAACTCAAACCAGTTCTATGTTGATATACAACTAGCAAATGGTATTGTAAGGATGCATATAGATAACAAGCGCATATTTGTACCTACAGGTATTACATTTATAATGTGGTCAATTGGAGCCTCTGTAATTTTATTTTCTATAGCAATCATTTTTCTTAGGGGACAGGTAAGGCCAATATTGAGGCTAGCAAATGCTGCTCGTCAGATAGGTTTTGGTAGAAAAGTTGATGATTATAATATTGAAGGAGCGACAGAAGTAAGGATAGCCGGTAGAGCATTCCAAGCAATGAGACATAGAATTAATAAACAAATTTCAGAAAGAACCTCACTTCTTGCTGGTGTAAGTCATGATTTAAAAACACCCTTAACCCGAATGAGACTGCAATTAGCTGTTATGGATGGAAAACAGGAAATGAAAAACGATTTTGAAAAAGAACTAATCGAACTGGAGGATATGATTGATGGTTACTTAGAATTTGCAAGAAATGAAAGGGAAGAACAAATGGTTGACGCAAGTTTATTTAAATTGCTTCAACAGGCCGCTAAAACATCTGACCCCACGGGCGAAAAAATAACTATTTCAGTTCCAACAGACAACATGCCCATTTTCCCGATGCAAGTTCAATCAATAAGAAGGGCATTAATAAACTTATTTACAAATGCAATTAGATATGCAGGTAAAGCTAATGCCCAAATCCAAATTTTTGATGATCATAGCGAAATAATAATCGACGATAATGGTCCTGGTATACCAAGAGATAAAAGAGATGAAGTAGTTCTACCATTTACTAGATTAGAAAACTCAAGAAATATAAAAACAGGAGGAACTGGACTTGGGCTGTCAATAGCCAAAAACTCTGCTTTGAACCATGGAGGTGAGTTAATTTTAGAAGACAGTCCTCTTGGGGGGCTTAGAGTAAGACTTTTATTACCTTTGTAATTAATTCTTTAGTAAACCAAATAAAATGCCTATATCTTGCATATCACTTAGATATTTATCTAAATACCTTATAACTCCATCTATATCCTTATTTTCATCTTTTAAAAAAATTTCAAGAGTTTTTGTAAATACAATATTTATAGCCAAAGACTTAAGAGTTTTTAATCCACAATGTTCTTCTTCTTCTACTAAAGTTAAAAGACTATTAGAAAACTTAAAATTCTCTTTAAAAACATTAAAAAAAACCTCAATTCTTTGTTTTGAGTTTTCACTCAAAATTTTGAAGGATCTTTTATATTCTAAATATTTTTCAAATCTGAGTGCCAAACCCTCTAGGATTTTGTCATAAGTACTAGATATAGTGTCGTGCTTTATATCTGCCCTAAGTTCAGCTAATACTTCTTTGTCAAGTTTTGAAATAAGAATTTTTAAGAAAAAGAAGCTATAATCTGTTATAGTTTTTGGTACTATTTTCTCAGCATCCTTTCTGGAAATTTTAGCTGATTTACACAGTTGATCTAAAGTTACTTCTGAAACCATACTAATCTCGAGAAATGAAAAATAAGCCTCACATAATTTCCATTCAAAATTTTGATTATCTAAATTCATAAATTATATTTATCCATCAGAATTTAATTCTTTGGCTCTTTTTATTGCATTATCAATCGTTGATTTAAGTAAAGGATATAAACCATTTTGTTTTGATTCAAGTATTAGTAGTCCTGCTTCTGTGGTCCCACCAGGACTTGTTACGTTTTCCTTGAGTGTTTTAGGATCTATATTAGAAGCTTCAATCAATCTTGCAGATCCTATTAAAGTTTCTTTAGCTAAAGATTTTGCGTCTTTTATGGTGAATCCGTGATCAATACCAATTTTAGTAAGAATTTCAACTAAATAAAAAATATACCCAGGTCCAGAACCAGATATTGCAGTGACATTATCTATCATGCTTTCTTTATTTAGATAAATTGTTTTACTAAAAGCAGATAATAACTTATTAACGACTTTATTTTCTTCCTCGCTAAGATTTTTTCTTGTACAATAACCAGTAAATCCAAAGCCAATCGAAGCTGGTAAATTTGGCATTGCCCTAACTATTTTTAAATCCTTTTTTTTAATTTTATTTTTATACCAATTAAATGAGAGTCCAGCTGCAATAGAAATAATAACTAATTTAGATAGATTAAACCTATAAAAATACTTAACAGTTTCTTCCATTTGCTGTGGTTTAACAGCAAGAAAAATAATATCAAAATCTTTTAAATTTTTGCCTTTACTTAAAACATCAATATTTTCATAAGTCTTAAATCCATCGTTATTAGCTATTTTTCTGAGAGAAGATTCTTTTTCAATTATAAAAAAATTAAAATTTAAACCTTTAAGCGACCATCCTTGAGCTATGGATGAACCCATTTTTCCATATCCAAATAAAAGTACGTCTTTCATACCACCCCTAATTAGTTAGGTTTTTCATTTTATAAATTTTCAAGCACAACCATCATTGTTCATAAATAATAAATCTAAAGAAGGACCTTCAAACTTTTCTCCATAAACTAAATTGTGTACACCTGATACAAAATTACGAAATAAAATGCCCGTTAAATCTAATTTCGTTTTTAAAATAACATAAAAGGTTTTTTCTTCATTAATTGAAGAATAAGAAACAATTAAATTATATTTGATTTTTCTTATTGAAGAGTCTACTACAAAAAAACCTTCTTGTGAATTTTGATTTGCAAAATTTATCAACAAAAGTAATTCATCAAATTTACTTTGAGGAATTTCCATATCTAAGGTAAAATGGAAGTATACTTTTTCATTGTCATCGTAAATATTTAAGTAGTAATCGGCTATTTCACCAGTAAAGTATGAATGAAAATTTTTCTTTGGGTCATGATTAATTTCCCAATTATATTTTTCAAAAATGTTATATATTTCTTGTGAAAAAATTAATTTTTTAAACTCGTTTGTCATTTAAACTATATGTAGTATGAATTATAAAATATGTTTAAATTATATACTATATATAGATAATCTAAAACTAAAACTTATTTTTTCTTTTTTGAAACTACTTTGCTTGTTCTTTTATTCTCAAATTTTGCTTTTAATAAAATAAATTCACTATTAAGTTTTTCATGTCTATCAATTAATGCTTCAAAATCCTCTCGACTAACAATTCCTTGAGAATTAACAAATTTTTCAAGTCTACTTTTTATAATATTATCAATTTCAGTTTTTAAGTCAGCAAAGGTCGACAAAGCCCCAGTTATAATAGAAGCTGTATCCTTCAAAAAAAATTTACTATTTTTCATTAATTTTCCTTAAAATTAAATTTAACATATTTAATATATGTTTATTATAAGATATTTTTATAAATTATTAAAATTATATTAATGTTGTATTAAATGTTTCAATTTCCAAATATTAATCCTGTTGCTATAGATTTTGGATTAATCAAGATAAGTTGGTATGCACTTTCTTATGTTGCAGGTATTTTGTCTTGTTGGTATTTAATATTAAAGATCGTCATAATAAAAAAAATTAATATTAATAACACAATATTAAACGACTTAGTTAGTAACTGTATGATAGGGATTATAGTGGGTGGGAGATTAGGTTATGTAATTTTTTATAATCCTGAATATTATTTTAACAATTTTATTGAAATTTTAAAAATATGGAATGGAGGGATGTCATTTCACGGAGGACTTATAGGTGTTATTTTTGCTATCATATATTCAAGTAAAACATCAAAAGTTCCAATAATTATGTTTTCTGATCTTATCTCGGTAGTTTCTCCAATTGGACTGTTTTTTGGAAGGATAGCAAATTTTATAAATGGTGAACTTTTTGGAAGAACAACGAACCATCATTTTGGAATGATATTTCCAAATGGTGGAAAAGTTCCTAGACATCCTAGCCAACTTTACGAGGCTTTTTTTGAAGGATTAGTTTTATTTTTGATAATGATTATCTTAATGAATAAACCAAATATTTTTGAAAAGAGGGGGTTTTTAACTTCTGTGTTTATATTCTTTTATGGAATTTTTAGATTTTTTATCGAGTTTCTTAGAGAACCTGATGGACATATTGGATTAATATATTTTAAATTTTCGATGGGACAAATCTTATCGATACCGATGATAATTGCTGGTTTATATTTTATGATCATTTCTTATAATAAAAAATTAGAATATTAATATAGATTTAACTTTATATGATAAAGAAACATTTTAATGACTACCCAAAAAATACTACATCCCAAATTAGATTTTAGTGACATTAACTATGGTTTTTTTACTAGAAATGGTGGTTATTCAAAATCACCGTATGATTCACTTAATTGTAGTTTCAATGTCAAGGACAATAAGAGTGATGTTAATAAAAATTTAACATTGGTAAGTAATGAGTTAAATTTAAAAAATTTAGTAACATTAAATCAAATTCATTCATCTAAAGTAGTAGTGGTAAATGATAAGAATTATCATATTAATGATATGAGAGCAGATGGATTAGTAACAAGATTAAAAGGTGTTGGGTTATCAATCTTAGGTGCAGATTGCGCATCAATTTTATTTTATGATGATATTTCAAAAATTATCGGAGCTTGTCATGCAGGTTGGCGAGGTGCATTAAATGGGATTATTGAAGCAACAGTATCTAGCATGGAGGATTTAGGGTCTAACAGAGATGATATTGTTTCTGTAATTGGACCAACAATTCAGAAACAATCTTATGAAATTAGACATGATGTAGCCCGGTTTGTAAAAGAAAGCAAATTTTACGAAAAAAATCATTCAGTATTATTTCATATTCAAGATGATAAATATCTATTTGATTTACCTTTGCTATTAAAGGAGAGCTTGAAAAATTCTAGAATTAATAATATTGGAGATATTAAAATTAACACTTACGAAAAATCTAATTTATTTTTTAGTCATAGAAAAACTACCCATAAAAATTTTCCTATACAAGCCAAAACGGGTAGACATATATCTGTAATAAGTCTGATTAGTAAATAAAATGCCACATTTAATAATTTTTATGATTATTATGATTTTTGGCTTATTTGTTTTGATATTTATATGAATAAGGACAAATTTTTCTTGCTATAACTTTAAATAGGCTGCTATTAAATAGCTTAAAATATCTTGGGAAAATATTTAGATGAAAATACTATCTTGCAACTCTAATATTTATTTAGCAGAAAGTATTTCAAAAACCCTCAATACTCGTCTTGTAAAAGCAGAAGTTAAACGATTTTCTGATATGGAGATTTTTGTTGAAGTTCAAGAAAATGTTAGAGGTGAAGATATGTTTGTTATACAGTCTACCTCATACCCTGCCAATGATAATTTAATGGAGTTATTAGTTTCATTAGATGCGCTTAGAAGAGCCAGTGCTAGAAGAATTACTGCAGTCATACCGTATTATGGGTATGCAAGACAAGATAGAAAATCTGGTCCAAGAACTCCGATCTCTGCTAAATTAGTTGCAAATCTTATTACCAAAGCTGGTGCAGACAGAATACTTACAATGGACCTTCATGCTGGTCAAATACAAGGTTTTTTTGATATTCCTACAGATAATTTATTTGCAGCCCCAGTATTTGTAAAAGATATTGAAGAAAAATACAAAAACAAACCTGTAGTAATTATTTCACCAGATGTTGGAGGTGTTATCAGAGCTAGAGCAATTGCAAGACGAATTAACGCAAATTTAGCTATAATCGATAAAAGAAGAGAAAAGGCTGGTTTATCAGAAGTAATGAATATTATCGGAGATGTCTCTAAACACCACTGTATAATAGTTGACGATATCATTGATTCAGGTGGAACAATTTGTAATGCTGCACAAGCCCTCATGGAAGTTGGTGCTCTTAGTGTAGATGCATATGTCACCCATGGTGTGCTTTCAGGTTCTGCTGTCAGTAATATTAGTAATTCTCCATTAAAATCTCTTGTGACTACAAATTCAATTAAGGCAACCGAAGCAGTAAATATGTCTAGTAATATAAGACAAATCTCCATTGCACCTATAATTGGTGAAGCTATTCGAAGAGTTCACATGGAACAATCTGTTTCCAGTCTTTTTGAATAAATTTTATATTATTTACTTTAAATTTTTTAATTAAAAGGTTATGAATGCTTTATTCTTTCGCACCCCTGGAGGCAAAAGAACATTTTAAGGAGAAGATTAATGGATACTATTGATATTAAAGCTGAAAGTCGTAGTCAGGTTGGTAAGGGGTCTGCCAGAGCAGCAAGACGTGCAGGTTTAGTTCCTGCAGTCATTTATGGAAATAAACAATCACCAATTCCAATAACTTTAGATGCTAATAAATGGCGCCAATTAATGCATAAGCCTGGTATATTTAGTCAATTGATGAATATTGAAGTTAATAATGAAACTCATTTTGTGCTACCTCGAGATATTCAACAACATCCGGTATCAGAAGAAGCAGAGCATGTTGATTTTTTAAGGGTTACAAAAAATGCTACTGTAGCTGTAGGTATCAATGTTGAATTTCTAAATGAAGACAAATGTACTGGTTTAAAATTAGGTGGTGTATTAAATGTAGTAAGACCTCAGGTAGAATTAAACTGTCCTGCAATTTCGATACCTGAAAAAATTTCTGTAGATTTAGAAGGTCTTAATGTAGGACATACTATTCATATTAGCGCAATTAAACTTCCTGATGGTTGTACACCGACTATAACAGATAGAGATTTTACTGTTGCAACTATTGCAGCACCAAGAGGTGGTTTGGGTGATTCTGAAGAAGAAGATTCGGAAACAACAGATGAGGCAGAAGAAGAAGTCAAAAAAGATGAAAATGATAGTTAAAATTTTATCTATAAAAAATGAGTCTTAGCTTTTGAAATGTTTCTGATTGTAGGTTTAGGAAATCCTGGAAAATTATATAAAAACACTAGACATAATATTGGACATCTAATTATAGACAATATTAAAGAGCTATATAATTTTCCAGAATTCAAAAAAAAATTTAGATCTGAATTTTCTAAATCAGAATTGAACAAAAAGATTATTTTTTTGCTTAAACCAACGACATTCATGAATAAATCAGGTTTAGCTTTAAAAGAAATCAAAGGCTTTTATAATATTGATATCAATAAAATTTATGTAATCCATGATGAAATAGATCTTGAACAAGGTCAAGTCAAAGTCAAGAATGGTGGTGGACATAATGGACACAATGGTCTGAAGAGTATAGACAACTTTATTGGTAAAAATTATAACAGAATAAGAATTGGGGTATCACGGCCATCAAAATTATACGAAAAAAATATTGATGAAAATATATCAAATTGGGTTCTTTCTGATTTCACATCTGATGAAAAAAAACAATGGGTTGATGACACAATCATTAATGTTTCCGAAATGATTTCATCCTTAATTAAAAATTAAGGTATTCTTTATGATAAAAATTATATAGGTGAATAAATGGGTTTTAAATGTGGAATTGTAGGTTTGCCAAATGTAGGAAAGTCAACATTATTCAATGCTCTCACTGAAACCTCATTAGCTGAAGCTGCTAACTACCCCTTTTGTACGATTGAGCCTAATTCTGGTATTGTTTCTGTTCCTGATAAAAGGTTATTGTCACTAGGTAAATTAGTAGGAACACAGAAAGTTGTCCCAGCACAGATGCAATTTGTAGACATTGCTGGACTTGTAAGTGGAGCTAGCAAAGGAGAAGGATTAGGAAATAAATTTTTATCCCACATAAGAGAGGTTGATGCGATAATACATGTAGTTAGATGCTTTGAAAACACAGACATTACTCACGTAGAAAATAGTATAAATCCTCTAAGAGATTCTGAAATTATTGACACTGAACTGATGTTAGCTGATTTAGAAAGCTTGGAACGTCAAATTCAAAATTTGTTAAAAAAAGCCAAGTCTAATGATATCGATTCTAAAAATGATCTAGATCTCATGAAAAAG
>MDTG01066690.1_pt1 | contig 10066 bp, 13 predicted proteins | sample 811421 | NCBI WGS metagenome assembly MDTG01 (sample SAMN05326645, study PRJNA326480) | marine metagenome | isolation source: seawater | place: Pacific Ocean: South East | collected 2011 | reverse complement strand
ATTTATTTATTACCATACTTCTTTTTAGAAGCTTATGTTCAAATATATCTAATTATTTCTTAATTTATTTAATCTTTCTTTTACATTATTAATATTATTACTATTTTTTATACTTTTTAAATCCATTTCATATTTATCTAACTGCATAAAAGTTTCATTTATTTCTAAACTATGTATACTTGAAACATACTTCATTAATTCACTTACTTCTTCTGATGGTATTTGATTAGATGTAGAGTCATTTATTGTATCTTCCATTATTCCTTCCATTATATCAAAATTTTCAAAATTAGAGTCATACTTTCCTAAAATATTTACAATATTTTTATAACTAAAATCATTATTTATAGATTCAAGTCCGGTCGTAATATTAATAATATTATCTGTTAATTTTCCATTTTGTACTGCCAATTCAAGTTTACATACAATAGCATCTATTTTTGATGAGAATTTCATATAATTTATTCTCTGTGTTTTCTGACGTATTGTATTTTCACTATGTATTTGTGCTGCAATTATATCATTATTTTTTATATCATTCTTGACATTATCCATCTCTATTTTTATCTGGGTTTCGCACTTTTTAATGTCTCTATGTATGCCTTTTTTAGTAAATTTAAGATTAAATATTACATCATCTAAAGCCTTATATTTATCATAACCAAACATCCAATATATATAATCCATTTATTTACATATATATAAATATTTTTAAATAAATAATAAATTTGATTTATAAATTAGAGTAAATTACTAATAATAATGAATTCTATCGAATTATTACAATATTCTAAATGGGATAATTATGATAAGTTTATTAAATTATGTGATAAATATACAAATCTAGATACAAATCTAGATACAAATCTAGATACAAATCTAGATACAAATCTAGATACAAATTTAGATATTCATGATGATGATGGCATGACACCTTTATTATGGTGTGCAGCAACAGGTAATATAAAATTACTAAAATTTATTCTATATAGTAATAATAAAAATTATAATATTAATTTTAAAAATAATAAAGGAAATACAGCTTTACATGAAGCATCATCATGGGGTTATAATAATATTGTAGAATTATTACTTCAACATAATTCATCACCTTTTATAGTAAATAATTTAGATATGACACCATTAGATGTATCATTTGATTGTTTAAGATTATCATTACCAAATTGTTGTAATCATATAGAAGTTATTTATTTGCTAAAAAAATATTCTATGAATCATCTTATATTATTATTACAGTCTAAATTATCAATGGATATTATCTTAATAATATCATCTTATTTGATAAAAACATGAGGAATTAAATCTTTAACCATATAAGAATTAATTTTTTTATTATTTCCAATTGTATATACTATACAATCTCCTTTTAAAAATTCAGCCATAAACTGTCTGCAACTACCACATGGTGTTATCTCATCTGCTGTATTTGTATATACAATCATATATAAAACATCTTCAAAATTACATCCATTTGTAATTGAATTTGATAGACAATTTTTTTCAGCACAAACTGTTAAAGAGTATGAACAATTTTCAACGTTAACGCCAATATAATTTTTATTTTTTGTAACTAACATTGACACCACATTAAATTTAGAATAAGGAGAATAACATTTATTTATATATTCTTTACATTTATTAACATTATTTTCAATATTATCCATTTTAAATATATATACTTTATATTTTATTTTCATGAATTAATTTGCACTCTTTCGAACAATAGAGTTGTGGACTATATTTACAATAACTTGATTTACAATGTTTACATTTTTTAAATTTAAGTTTTTTAGGATTATTAGATGATTTATTAACAATTGGTGATATTTTAGGAGAAATAGGAGAATAATAGGGGATATATATTGGTTCATTCTTTTTAAAACATAAATTACCCATTTAAATAATAAGTATTTTAAATAATAATATAACTTACGTATAGACATATTTTTATATAAAATTGAATTTAAATTTTTAAGAATAGAAAATTATTTATAAATAATAATGGGCATTTTTAACTATTGTTGTGCTTTACATGGAAAAAAATGTGAAATTGTAGCTGATAAAACAGGTCAAGAATGTACCGATGGTACTATTTACGCTGTTGATTCAACATTCAAAAAAAAATTTCCACTTACTTATTCAGGATATGGATATGCTGAACTGATTAAAATTGTAAAGGGTAAAGAAACTAAAATACCTGTTTATGATTTAGGATATAAAGATGATTTTGAATGTTGGGATGTTACTCCTTGTAATAAAAAATCACTGTTTATATGTCCTACGTGCGCTAAAAAAATAAAGATGACTGCTAGTGATTTTGATGAACTTGAAGATAGAGATGATAAATTAAAATCTGCAGAATCAATATTATATTATTCAAATAAATTAGATGAATTATTAGTACAACGTGATAATATTAATAAAGAAATAAGACAAACTCGTTATCAAATAAAAAAATTAAAAAATGAATGATTAAATATACTTAAACTTATTATAGATGTATAATAATAATGTGTGATAATATTGAAAATACAAATATCATATCAAATCATGTTATAACAACACCTAAAAATTTAAAAAAAGAGTTACCTATTAGTTATGATATATGTGGGTTAGTAAAAAGAACTAGATATGAAATAGAAGATATATTAGAGAAAAGAATAAAAAAATTAATTGTCGTTATAGGACCTTGTTCAATACATGATAAAAATATAGCATATGATTATGCGGATAGATTATCAAAAGTTAAAAATCTTTTTCCAAATTTGTTACTAATAATGCGTGTTTATTTTGAGAAACCACGAACTATAACAGGATGGAAGGGTCTAATTATGGATCCTTATTTGGATAATACGTGTAATATTGAAAGAGGATTGCATCTAGGAAGAGAAATTATGATAGAAATTAATAGAAAAAATATTCCAATTGGATGTGAATTTCTTGATACTATCAGTTCACAATATATAAGTGATTTAGTTTCATGGGGTGCTATAGGAGCAAGAACAACAGAGAGTCAATTACATCGTCAATTAGCATCTGGTCTTTCAGTGCCAATAGGATTTAAGAATACAACAGAGGGTAATGTAGACGTGGCTATAAATTCAATAAAAGCATGTAAAGAATCACATACATTTTTAGGTGTAAATGATGATGGAAATGCATCTATAGTTACAACAAAAGGTAATCCGAATTGTCATCTAATTTTAAGAGGAGGTATAGTTCCAAATTATCACAAAGAAGATGTTAAAAATACTGTAAATAATTGTAATGATAAAGGAGTTCATCCAAAAATAATAATTGATTGTTCTCATGGTAATTCAATGAAAAAATTTAAAAATCAGAAAATAGTTGTAGAAGATATCTGTAAACAAATTAAAAATGGAGAAAAGAATATTTTAGGCGTAATGATAGAATCAAACATATATGAGGGCAATCAAAAATTGGTTGATAAAAATAAATTAAAATACGGTGTAAGTATTACAGACGAGTGTATTTCTTGGGATCAAAGTATGTTTCTTCTTGAAAAATTAAATAATTCTATATGAATATAATAGTAAACGTATTTTTAATATTATTTATAATATATAAATAATGTTAACTTTTTTGGAAATTATACAAATTTTATCAACATTGGCCGGATTTCCAGCACTAATACCCGAGATAGTAAAAATATTTAATGAAAAACAAATTGCAACATCTATTTTAAATGTTGGATCATTGTCATTATATGTAACAGATACATTATTAAGATTGCCTAATATAGGACGTGGATTGTTTATTGCGATTCAAAAAAGAAATAAAGAAGAAATTAAGAGAAATTCTATAATGGCATTTGGTATATGGATTATGAATATAATGAACTATATTATACTTTTATCTATTGGAATATTCAATACAGGAACAAAAAATACAGAAGAAAAAAGAATTAAATTAAATAATTTTTTAAAAGTTACATTATCAATATTAGGTATATCAATAATATCTTTTATAATATATGGTTTTAATTTTTTTACCATTACGTTAAATTTAATAGTATTGATCTTATGTATAATAAAAATATTAATATTTTCGAAAGATAAAAAATTAATTGAAGAAAATAAAAACAAAAGAAATGCAATTGTATTGTCTATTTTATTCGGACAATTTATATTATTAATGATGATATATTATTTTATGGGAATAAGAAATGCATTATTTAATAAAAAAATAGAAATATAATATATATGATTAAAATATTAGAAAATTTACAGTTATGCAGTACATTTTTAATACCAGTTGCTTTAATACCTGCGATAATTAAAGTTTTAAAAGAAAAATCTAAAGCAAGTAATGTATTAAATTTAACAACAACCACATTATATGTAAGTGACACTTTATTAAGATTACCTAATGTAGGTAGAGGTTTATTTAAAGCTATTCAATCAAATAATAAAGAAGATATTAAAAGAAATGCATATATGTGTGCAGGTATATGGGCTGTATCTATCTCTATGTATATTTTGTTAGTTTTAATAGCTGTTTATGATACAGATACAAAAAAAACTAAAGAGAGAGAACAAAAATATAAAAAATTTTTAAAAATAGTTATACCATTATTTATATTATCAATTTTATCTTATTCACATTATGGATTTAATATTTCTACTTATACAATTACATTAGCTGCAATAATATACTCAATTATTCAACTTATTATATGGTCAAAGGACAAAGAATTGAATAAAACGAATCGAGAAAAGAGGGATGCTATTGTATTAACATTTTTATATGGAATTTTTATGTTATATGTAATTATTTATTATTATAATGGAATAAAACATTCTATTCATATCAAAAAAAAAATATGATATATATATAAATAAGTTATATATGCCTTTATTTCATACAATACATGATATCAATCCTGTTGAATTAATGCAAATTCTAGGAACAGGTGTTGCAATATTTTCTGGTATACCCGGAATAGTTGAAAATTATAATAATAGAAATGAGCCGCCTGAAAAAAATCCATTAAATAATATATCTTTAGTAACATTAGCATTAATGACATTTGCTGGCCTTGGTAGAATCCCAAATGTAATTGCAGGATTACATAAAGCAATTTATGAAAATAATAGAGATGTTATTTTAAGATTTTCAGTTGCAATAATTGGAGTAATTGGTGCAACTTTAGTATTCTTTGTTACACTTATATTTGTTGCTCTATATCATTCAGAAGAAACAGAAGAAGATAAAAAAAAGAAGAAGGCAGCTGTTATTATGTCATTTATAACATGTATACTTTTTATAATGATACTAATTTATTTATTTTATGGTATAATTAAAAATAGAAGGATTAGTGTAGCTTAAAATAGCAAATATCCCCTTCCCAATCTGTGTAATAAATACGATGTAATCTATACCCTTTACGTTCTATATTATTAGATATATAACGTAAACAATTTTGACAAGGTTTTGCCATCATTAGTCTTGTTCCTTTTGGATTAGTTCTAAAAACAAACAAATTTACTTTTTTTCTTTTACTAGAAAATTTAAGATTATTTATTGCATCAACTTCGGCGTGGATTGTTGATCCTTTATTATCAACGTTGTAATAATTCATGCCTGTCGAGTAAAACACATGACGTTGTTTTATCAGTAATGACACAAGACATATATGCTTTTCCATTATCCTTGTTAGGATAGGATACACGTTTTTGGGAGTATTGCAAAGCCAATGAATTCATATTTATATTTTTGATATAATCAATCCGTGTGATTGATTATATTAATTCAAATTTTAATTGTATTAATTGATATAAAATAATCTATTTATCTGCAATACGATATAATGGTTTTATCTATTTCTGATTCTAAAATATTTATAAAAAATTTTATTTAATTTTTCTTCATCTTTATTACGCCTATTATGACTATTCGGATTAATATAATAAATAACTGCAGGTATAGGAATTAATCCGTATAATGTTTTATTATTCATACATCTTAACCAAAATTCATAATCAGCATAAGGACCATATGTTTCTTCATCAAAATATCCATATATGTCATGTAGGTTTTTTCTCCAGACAGGACAACAGTGAGGTATATTATGGCTTGTGATTATATTTTTATCTATATTAATCATGTCATACTTATCAAAGAAATTATATTTGCAATAACCATAATTTTTTAGCAATCTTCTTTTTTTTCTATCTATTTTATGTAATAAACTATCTTTATTTTTTGAATATATCTCTGTATTATTTTTAATGTATTTTTTGTCATACACTCTTTTATTTGTAAACCATACTTTCCCTTCTTTATAATTAAAATTATTTGTATTTATTTTATAACTAATTTTAACAGGAAAACATACTAAATTTATATTTTGGTTTTTATCTAAATAATCTCTAGCTAATTTTAAAAATATAGGAGAAATAATATCGTCAACATTTGAAGATAATAAATATTCATAATTAGCCATTTTAACTCCTGTATTCCATACATTATATATTCCTGGATCTTCGTATAAATTTATAATCTTTATATTAGTAAATTTAGTTGCGTAATTATTTAATAGTTCATTTGTTTCTTCAGAATTAGATTTTTTAATATTGAATATTAAATGCTCACATAATCGATAGTCCCAACATTTAGTAATATTTTCTAAATAAAATTTAATATAGGGATTACTTTTAAATAATGATGTTATTATGGTAATCATACGATATATAATTATTTTTATAATTAATTATATACGATTGGGGATAAATATCATTTTATATTGACTTATATTTCATATTATTTATATAATTAAATAAATCTTTAAATTTAAAAAATTTATCTATACTTTTTTCAGTTATAATTAATTTTGATTTAAATAATAGGTAAAGATTAATATCATTATTTAGTAATTTAATTGTGTTTAAAACAGAATCAATATTATCTAAATTTTTATTTATATAAAGGAAAGATTCTTTGTTAAATATTTCAAAAATTTGTTCTGAACCATAATATATTGGTATTGCACCTGATAAAAAGGCTAATATAATTTTTTCAGTAATATAACCATGATTATTATAACAATTCTCTGATACAAAAACAAATTTATATTTTTTATATAATTCGACATTATTATCATATCTTAAATTATTTTTAAAATCTTTATTTAAATAATTATATTGTAATTTATTACCTAAATTTTTATGTCCATTACATTTGCCATAAGAATCGACATCTCCTAAATTATTATTTAAACAAAATTCACATATATTATCCCATATTAAATTCCTTATATATACTTCTCTACTTGCCATATAACAACAAAATTTTCTAGATTGATAATTATCATATTTTAAACCTAAAATATCATCTGGTTTATAACTATTCATTTCTGTAAAAACTAATCCAATATAAGGTATCCAAAAATGTTTATAATTTATAATTTCAAAGTTTTCATTTTTTTCATCATACATATTACCTAAATATATAATTTTTTTATATAGATTTAATCTTCGTAATACTTCATAATCATTTATACCCATATGTCTTTCAGCTTGAACTATAATTAATATATTACTATTATTTTCTGATACTATATTTTCTTGTCCATAAAATTCAATATCAAAATCAATTTTACAATTTTGTTGTAAAATTTTAAATAAATTTTTCTGAGCTAATATACCATAATTTGTTTTATTATATATAACTTTTTTTTGTAGGATTTGATTCATAATACCACTTTTGCAATGATTATCCATGCTGCTAATTTTTAAATAATTATGATTAGATACAACACATTCACATTTAAATTTTTCTTTATCAACTATTATATCTGATTTTAAATATATATTGATATAATGTTCTAATATTTTTTTTGTATAAGTATTCATAAAATCTTTATTTAAAAATTTTTCTACAAAATTTTTAGAATTATTATTTATTTCTTTTATTTTTTCTATATTTTTATCATAATAATCTTTAATATTTAATATGTCATTTAAATCACATGATATATAACAATCTTCTATGAATGGATAATACCATTCAATTAAATTTTTATTACTTTTTATTTTTAAAACTAGTGAATTTGATAATAATTGCCAAGGAAATCTATCAAATGCTGTTCCAAATCCATCTATACATATTTGATATTTATATTTTAGCTGATCTTTAATTAAAATATGATTTTCATATAATTTACTGTTCTTATCAATTTTATTAGTTAATTTAAAAAAAGTTTCTTTATTATTTTTATATTTATTACATAATTCATATCTTAATTTATTTGAATTTGCACCAATAAAAAATAGTTTATTTTCTTTTTTTTCAAAAGGAATATCAATATTTTTAATATTATTTAGTATACCAAATATTTTATTATGCAAAAGAAAATAACTATTAAATAATAAAATATTATTAGTATTTATAACTTTATTAAATGAAAATAAAGGAATATCGAAATTAAATAAATTATAATCACCTAAATTAATAATAATATATATATCTTTATTTGATTCAATTTTAATATTTAAACTATTAAAATAATTTAATATTAGAGTAATTCTATTACTTCTAATTTGATCTAATTGATTTGATTTTTCAAATAAACTAAAATAGTTATTTTTATATAAAATTTTAATTAAGTTTAATATATTTTTGATATCAAAATCTTTAATCTTTTTATGATTTATATTTTTAATATTTGAAAAAATAGATTCATATATATCTATCATTTATATATAATATAAAATATATAAATATTTATATTTATATTCGTATAAATATAATTATAAATATAAATATTTATTATATATATGTCCTACTTTTCAGATTCAACCTGTGATAGACAAAATCCAGACCTAAATAAATTTTATGATTATTTAGAAAAACACAATAATCAAAAATGGCATACTAGAAGAATGGGATATTCGATAGATTATATATATCCATTTATAAAAGATTTTTTTAAAAAAAATAAAAAATGTGTAATACTTGATTTAGGTAATGCTGAATATATTTTTACAAAAGCTTTAAAAGATATATTAAATTGTGAAATTTTATTTTCTAAAAATAATATATCTTATAAAAATGAGTTAAACGATAATAAATCCGCTGATATAATTTTATGTATGGAAGTAATTGAGCATTTACCTGATATAAATACATACCAAAATATGGAGGGTCAAATATTTAAATATACTGGTATGAAACAAATGTTAGAAAATATTGTAAACTATATGAAATATGAAAGTATATTATTTATAACAACACCCAATTTATGTTCATATAGATGTATTGGGAACTTATTAAATAATATTCATCCTTTTAATTGGATTCCTCATCCAAGAGAATTAACTATAGAAGAATTAAATAATTTATGTGAAGAATCTGGATTAGAAATAATATCATACTGTACAAAAAGATCTTGGACTTGGTTATCAGAACATGAAACTAACTTGATTAAAGATTTAATTAATAATAAAAATAGAAAATCTTCAAAAGATAAAAAAAATTTAAATGAAAATAGAGAAGACAATATATTTCATATATCAAAGAAAAAAATATAAAAATATAGCGTTTAATTTAAATTATATTAATTATATTATGTATATATGAAGAGAGTATTATGTATTTTTATAGGTAATGAAGGTTCATCTGCATTAGACAATTTTTTATTTACTAAAAAAAATATTTATAGACCTGGGTATGAACCGTTAGATTTATGCCATTATAAAGACAATGAAAATATTGATTTGAGAAATAATTTATTAGAATATGCAAAATTTTTATTTAATATAGATAATAAAATTGATAAAATTAAATTATCAGGAAAATTAAAATCATTACATAATTATACATTTAAAGAATATAAAAATTTTTTAGTAAAAAATAAATTCAAATATATATATTTTAAATGGAGATTAAATATAAACCAATTTAATTTTTTAAAAATTTTAAAAATTGACTACATTATATTACCAATTAGGTATGATTTTGAATATATATTATCTAGGTATATTAGAAAATATCATTATGATATGTGTAATATATTTTCACAATT
>MDTG01437836.1_pt1 | contig 10067 bp, 14 predicted proteins | sample 811421 | NCBI WGS metagenome assembly MDTG01 (sample SAMN05326645, study PRJNA326480) | marine metagenome | isolation source: seawater | place: Pacific Ocean: South East | collected 2011 | reverse complement strand
TAAGCCTTCAATACCTGCCTTGATATCATGAACTAATCGACGGCCTTCTTGCTCATGCTCAGACGCATAGAAGCTAAGTGACTCTAGGTCGAACCAGTCGCCAATGATTACAATTTCTTCAGGACGTTCACGAGTGATGTACTTTGCAGTTGCCTTGATAACGTCATAGTTGTAACCATGAACTACTTGTGTGTCGCCAATAACTAGGGTTTTCATATAGCCTCCATAAGGTCTTTCATAAAGAGATGTGTATCTCCATTGTCAGCCACTACCTCAATTAGGTCTTCTCTCAAAGTCTTAGTCTTGATGACTGCTGTCTTAGAGGAAGCCGCGAAGTATCCGGCTGCACTGTATGGAGAACAATGTGTTTGTCTTACTTGGTATAGAAACTCGTAATTAGAATCGTATACCAATCTTAAAATGTTCACTTCTTAGCTCCTGCTAGTCTGCGTTTACGGGCAGCAAGTCGAGCCTTCTTAAGCTTGGCTTCTTTGGCTTGCTCCTCAGTCTTGTGAGTTGGGTAGATGATACCTGAAGGGTTAGCACGTGACTCTTTCCAGTACTCAGCTAGGCGCAATAGAGCCTCAACCTGAGCCTTCACACTAGGACGTCTAGCCCACTGCTTCATTGCACCAAGTACAACACCTTCAGCACGGTTACAGCCCATGTGTAACGTACCACGAACATGGCCAGTCTCATGACAATGGTCAAGGGCTAGCTTACTCAAGGGAATACCTCGAAGAGTCTCAGAGCAGATAGGGCAAACAAAACCTTGCTTGACCATATACTCTTTCTTGACTCGTTCTTTCTCTTCCTTCGAGTGCTTCATCTTATATGGTTCAGTCATAGTACTTCTCCTTCATAAGTTCAGGGTTCCATACTTCGTCCTGCTCCTGACACATCCAAGCCATACGTGCATTAAGTAAGAACAGGTCTTCCCATTCGTCACCTAACACTTCTTTGTACTTGGCTACGGTCAGTTCATGACACTGTTCTATAGTGTCTGCTTGGTCTAGGAGTTCATAGGTTCCAACCATACCAAAGTTAGGTAAACCAAAGTAGTTATCTACTGTGTCTCCCATAAGAACTTGAGCATAGAAGAACTTAGAACCTGTACCTTTGAGCTTGTCAAGACGCTGTACAACTTGCTTGCCTAGGCAGACTCGTTTGGTCTTCACTTCACCTTTTCTTGCACCCCTTGAGTAGGTGTCTGGCGTAAGAGAAAGTCTTTCAATATCTTCTGGTGAAACAGGTGTAGCATCAACGGTTGGATAGTATTCATAGTAGTTAATCTCCTTGTCCTTCCACTTAGGTTTAAGTTCACCAAGATAATCTACGAAGTAATGCTTGCCTGTGTTCAGGTCAACATGGTTACCGTACACTTGGTCAATATCTTTGTCCTTAGAGCCAATAATAATCTTAGACCACAGAGCATACATATCTTTGTTACGCTCTACGCCATCTGCATCTAACTCTTTGTAGTATGCGTTGGCATCAATACTAATCATATCATCAGCCTCATTACGGACTGACCAACGAGCCGCTTTACGAGTACCCATCCAGTCCTTGACCTCTTGCCAGAATGGTGGTTTCTCGTCCGTCCGTTGTTCTTTGTAGCTGTCTGTCAGATTAAGACGGAAGTTAGACTTAGAGTCTGTCAGGTAAAGTCTTACTGCATCGGCCTTAGCTTTGGTCATAGCATCTCGTATTAGGAAACATGCATGGTCTAGCTTATCCAATAGGTCTAGCTTACCCTCTAAGTATGATTGATACTCTTCAGGTGTGCTACAGAAACCTACTGTGTAGGCAATGAAGTCAGCATCTAAAAGCAACAGCATGTTACCTTCAGTAGGGAACTCATCTTTGTACCAACGTGTGCCTCCGGCTACGTCAATATCACCAAAATCAAAATCGTCCAATAGAACCTCCTTTATAAATCTAAAAGGTTTAATACGGTTGCAGCCAGTATAATTGCAAGCGCATAACCAAGAATCGTTTGCTCCAATGGAACCTCCTCGAAAAAAGCCCTCACTCATAAGAGCAAGGGCAGTTAGTTAGATTGTCATTGCGAACATGAATACACTGAAGCATACCACTACGCAAATCATAAGTGCGTAGGATAGTCTCATTAGTACTCCTCTTCTTCGCTCATTGCAGGTGCAGGAGCTGCTTCTTCAGCAGGCTTATCAGACTTAACTTTCTTAGGAGCATCCTTCTTAGCGTAGTCTTCACGGCCTTCTTGAGCACGAATAGCTTCAACACACTCTTGAGCTTTAGAGCCTTCGTAAGTAATACCTAGCATTAGTTGGTCTGCTACGTGGTTCCAAGCATGGCACTCTTCTAGAGCTTCAGTTGTCATCTCAGAGAACTTAACGTTACCAACACCACCTTGTAGTTCACCAACTAGTGGGAACATCTTAGTGTGCAGCGAGCTTACGCCACCTTTGTTAAATGCAGCTACGTTAGCGTACTTGCCACAACGAGAGTGAGTAACAGTAACTGTACCAATAGAGTTAATCATCTCATCGAAGTTCTTTGGAGTGTTACCTTCTGGTGTTTTGAATGCAGCTAGTAGCAAAGAGATGTTTGCTTTGTCGCCTTTCTTGATGTCGATATCTTTGGTGATAGTAAGAGCTGTCTCACCATCAGTCTCGAAGTCTTCATCTTCTTTAAGCTCGAATACGATAACGCAACGAGGGCAGACACCTTTAGATTCGCCATTGTAGAATGACTCAACTTGGCCTAGGTGAACGATAGAGCGAATACGTGCCATGTGGTCACCTGCTGCTGCAATCTTCTCGTTCTTAACTTTGCCACCACCTTGAACTACTACGCCTTCTTCCAAGCCAGAGTCAAAATCAAATTCGTTAGACATATATAAATCTCCTATGTTATTAATGAGGATAAAGATAATCAAAGGCTCTCAGTGAAAGCCTTTTGTTATTTCTATAGTGTCGGGTTAATTGCCCTTTTCCATGAAGTTACGTAGCTTGAATGACTCTTCAGTCAGGTCAATGTTCTTCTGAATAGCTTCAACGTTCTTATCAGTAGCCCACTGCTTGGTCTGTTTAACAACCTTGTCAGCTAGGTCTTGCGCCTTCTCAGCTTTCTCGAAGTTCTTAACTTGCTGAGCTGCGTTCTTAGATAGACGTTTCTCAACTGCCTTAGCGATTAGTTCATCAATTTTCTTGATGAGTTTGATTAGGCGGTCAGTTGATAGTAGTTTCATGTGGTTCTCCTTGTAGAGATTGGTTTAGTTTAGATTGAAGCTCTAAGGCTTCCTCACGAGATAGGTCTAAGAACCTAGCTGACTGGCCTGTTTGGAGAAGGATTAATATACCTCCTCCTGAGACCTTTTCAAGTTTAAGCTTTCTCTGCACGAGGTTTGAACTTGATTGCGATAGGGCTGTATTTGGAAGATTCTTCAGAGTCATTGTGTGCAATTACTTGCTTAAGGATTGGCTCTAAAGACTCACGAAGTGCTTGCTTGATGGTGAACTCAAGAAGACCTTCTAGGTCTCCTGCTCGGCCTAGTTCAATAGCCTTATGTACAGAAGGGTGTGCCTCTTTCTCTTCTTCTGGATTAGCATCAAAGTGTGCAACCATAGCTAGCATAACGTCTTCAGCAACCTTGCCATCGAATACAGTCTTACCAGAAAATGAAACATCGTAATTAAAAGTTAGCTTAGACATTGTGTCTCCTTATTGAATTAATGATGAGGCCTACTATGAGGCCTCTTGTTCTATAGTGTCTGTTAATTAGTGACAATCATACCAGTTATCACCAAACTTGTACTCACCTGCCGTAGGGCAACGTAGCTTGAACATCTCACCTGCTTTAACAATACCTTCTGCATAACAACTACCGAAACCAGAGAATGCACGAGTTAATAACAGCTCATCGCCTTCTTCACCGTCGACACGTGCAGCAGACCATTGACCTTTCTCATCAAAGTACTCAGCTTTCTCTTCTCTATCCCACTCAGATTTATGGATGTTGTATTCCATATACTCAAGAGTGCTAGTAGGAACTTCCATCTGACATTCATCGTGCATATGTGTAACAATTGGGAATTCACCAATCCAATCAATAAGACCACGTTCAACAGCCAAATCTTCGGCAATGATGTGACCCCATTTCATGACAACTGAACCAGTCATTTGAAGCAATACGTTAAGAGCAGTGTGCAATGCATACTCACCATCACGTTTACGGATACGACCCCAACGACCATCAACTGAAGACAAGAAGCCACGAGCACCTGCTTTCTGTACGCCTTCAAGAAGACGAGCCAGAGTAGGAAGTGAACGCTTGAAGTCCTCAATACAGCGAGCCATTGTATCATTGTCAACACCACATACACGAGCCAAGTTAGGAATACCTGAACCATATAGGAATGCGTAGATGAATGTCTTAGCCATATCACGTTTAGCTAGATTAGCTTTGTGTTGGTTGTAAGTATGGATGTCACCGTTAAGTACTACATCTGTGTACTCTTGGTCGTTCATGAAGTGAGCCAACATACGTAGCTCAAGACCTGCACCATCACAACCTACAATTTGATGACCTTCTTGTGCAATGAACAACTTACGCATCTCTTTGCCGTAAATACCACGGCTAGGGATGTTAACCACATTACGGTGACGCATACGGAACGTGTTAGTTGCAGCATGGAATGCAATAGCAGGAATACGCCAATGACCTGTATCAGGCCACATACCATTCTTCTCGAAGAACTCTTCAGCAGTCATGCCAGTATCCTGACAGATAGCTCTAGGTAACAGACCACGACACTGACGTTTACCGCCATTGTTAGGCCACTTACCATGCTTCTTGAAGTAGATAGGGTCTTCCATGTTCAAGATTTGAGTACGTCTTGACTTAACGATATACCAACGAGCGATACCTTCAGCCCACTCAGGGATTTCACCTTTCTCTTTCCAACGTTCGATTGACTTCTCATCAATCTTACCAGACCAAGGCTTAGGTAATTCACCGTGTAACTCAGCTTCCTTATGCTTGCCTTTTGATAGCAGCTTATGGTACTGGTCGTTGTGCTCAAGTTCTGTATCGTTCAGGTTAACACCTAGCCAACCACGCTTATACAGGATTTCTTTAACAACATCACGGTTACCTAACGGATAGTCTTCGAAAGTAACAGGAGTGAAAGCACCGCCTACCAATGCACGTGACCACTCGTATCCGTAGTCTTCCATGTAACCTACCATCTCAGGGAAATGTTTGGATACTGAAGCGGCAATCTTGTGGCCTTGCTTGTTAGGCTTGTTAGTCAATGACCACACGGTAGCTGAAGCAGACGCATGAGTCTCGTCTAGGAGGCTAGACATCTGAACTTCTGTAAGGTTCGCAGCTAGTTCTCTCATTTGAGTTGGAGAGTACTTAGTCTTGGACTTCTTCAGGCGCATAGGCATACGAGGACGGAACATCTCTTCTGTCTCGTTTAGCTCTTTGTCCATCTTGAATAGAAGTTCAGAACTGAAACCTACATCAAATGCAAATCCACGGATAGCCTGACGAGCCATTGTGAAAGCAACACGGTGCTCACAGTAGTAAGCTGAACGGATGCCATGACCTGACGCTTTGTTAGGGTTAGCACGCTGTTGCTGCCACTCCTGCATCAGGTAATCATAGAAATCTAAACCAATCTCTACGTCTTCCTCAACACGGTGCATCATATCCAGACTCAAGTGAGACCAGTCTTCGTGTTCAGGCTTGTAACGACCTATACGAATACCGTGAGCTGCAATTGAGTGAGGGCCTACATTACCTTGACCAATCAGGTAAGCCTCATGTGGAGGCCTACGCTCAGGGTTAAGAGTACAAGACATCGTGTAAGTATCCATTACATTGAACGGATAATTTTCATCTGTACGTGATTCGAAGTAGTTAGGCTTATCGAAGATATCAGGAAAGATTTTCTCGAAGATATGCCAGTCATAGCCTGAACCATTCTGGATTATAGCAGTACCTGTACGCATAGCTTCACGTAAGAACATAGCACCATCACGGATATCACCGTCTTTAAGCTGCTCCCATTCGCCCAAGTGGACGGCATCAATACGGTCTTCGAAGTCATCAAAGAAACGGAATGTCTCCTTGGTCTCTGCATCAATCACGTGAATGATGTGCATGTGGTTACGTTGACGGACATCTTGATAGAAGCCACGGTTTTCTGTATCGAAACAGACCTTACGGCCTATTCCACTTGGACGTTGTTTCATATGTTTACCTTAGATTATTTTAACTGGTACGATTTCCATAATTTTACGGAAAGATTTCTTAGCATCTTCAACATCAATATACTCCCATCTTACGAAATTAGGTTCGTCCTCATTAGAAGAGCTGAGATTGAAGAAAATATAACCATTATGTCTGTAGAAATCAGACACTAGATTTATATTGACAACATTAGAATTCAGTGGACACTTTAAGAACATTCAATAACTCCTTAGATTTTATCTACAAATTCAATATCACAATCAGGGAAGTAACCTTGCATACGCTCAGCGTAATCAGGGTACTGGTGAAGTACTTTGATAACACCTTCATCAAGGAACTCTTTGAATTGATGTGTGTACACATACTGCTCACCATCTAGCCAACACATAGAGCTATTAGCAGGGAACTTACGGATGTGCCCAAGAGGTGGCACTAATACAAAGATTAGGTCAATCTCTTGGTCGCCTTTCTTAAGCTTAAGTACACAATGTAAGAACTCACTACTTGGGTTAGACAAACGTGTGTTGTCATTGCCGTTGTACACGTAGTGATTGAAGCGTTCTACTTCATAACCTAGACGGTCAGCCAGAATACGGCCTTCCTTGATGTCTAGGTCATTGTTGTAATGGATAATTACATCCACGTCTTTCGACTCACGACCTACGATTAGGTCACGTACAGCTCCACCTGCAATCAGTGCAGAATCTTTTTCAAATGTGTTGAAGATATTAACGATAAATTTAGCATCTTTTAGTGCTTGCATTTCATTAGCTCCTTAAATCGGGAAATGCCCTGACGAATCAGGGCTTTGTTGTACTCTATAGTGTCGTTAGAATTCATCTGCATCTGAAGCATCAAAGCCACCCATATCAGCAATTCGACTAACACCAGAGAAGTCAGCTTGGTCATACTGAACCAAACGACCATCAGTTTTCTGACCGAACATCTTAACGGTCTTACCAGTATACATACCAAAGTCACGGTCTTTAAGACAGCGAACTGTGGTTGTACGTTTCTCTAACTCTGTATCAGCAAAGCAGTTACGCTCAATTGAGAACACGTAGTTAGCCCACATCACGATTGAACCAGAGCCACGGAAGTCAGTTTCCCATACCTCACCACCATAGTTGTGCGGAGTACGGCCTGACGTCTCATTGACTTTCTTCAAGTGTGAGATTAGGAAGATAGTACAAGGGTTCTCGTCTTTGAACGTACCAATGCGCTTCATGGTCTCATCAATTGCGTCAACCTTGTTACCTGCTTTAGGGTGTGTGATAGCTGTCAAGTTGTCGATTACAATCTTCTTGATACCCAATGCCAATAGGTCTTCAACAGACTGCATAACAGCTTCGATAGACTTATCACCACCTGTATCAACGATGTGTAACAGACCTAAGTCACGCAGCTTATCAATACACTCTTGAGCCTCTTCACGTGTGTAATCACGCTCAGGAATGTGTGACTCAGGGTCATCAGGGTCATTAGGTGGAAGGTCAAGACGCTTGTTGCCATGTGAATAGTAAGACGCATAGCTTCGAAGAGTCTTGATTGGAGGCTCTTCTAGATACACTACGCCTACGGGTTCATTGTAACGTTCCATAACGTCAAAACAAACCTGCTTGGTGAACGCTGTCTTACCTACACCTGAACCTGCACCGATAACAAACAACATGTTGTCACGGATACCGATAGTGATTGAGTTAAGCTTAGGCGCGAACCAGTGTTGACCCATTTCTGGTGTCTCAAGTGCTGCATCGTATAGGTCATCAACAGACTTAACAGAAGACTCACTTAGACGCTCAACAGGGTTGAACCATGCATCAACAAACTCAGCACTACGGCCTTTCAGTAAACACTCGTTAGCATCTTTTGTACCTTGTGGGTATACTAAGAACTTAGTCTTACCACGGAACAGACGACTAATCTTGATGTTGTACTGACGACCTACTGAGTCACCATCGAAGCCTGCAACAATCTCATCGAACTCGTTGATAGCTTCTTTGTTGTTGATGATATCGTCCATAGCTTTCTCACCATGAACAGGTGACCACACGTGGTACGAATACTTGTCAGACTTATCGTGGTCTGTAAGCATCTGCCATGCAGCCATAGCATCACACTCACCACCCACAATCAGCAGCTTACGCTTACGGCCTGCTTTGGCCTTAAGGTCTTCATATGAGGCAATCTGACCAAACATCATGGTCTTACCCCAAGTCCAACCTAGTACATCGTAGCCAAATTGCTTTGGTAGAGTACGACACTTAGCACCACGCCAACTGCCATCAGGATTGTGAACAGGGTAATAATGCCTACTGACCTTACCTTCCAAGTCGAGTCCAACATGGACATCGAACCTACGAGCCACGTCACCGCGAATACCACGAGTAACAAGATTGCGAACTGATAACTGGTTAAAGTAGCCAAGGTCATGTTTAATTTTCTCCAACATTTGTTCACGTTCGTACTCATCTGAGACTTCCCAACGGTCTTTATTAGACATACCAGAAAGTGCAAGAGCACGAATAGAAGAGTTATCGAACTTGCCTTCTTTCTCAAGTTCTTTGAATTGGTTCACAGAGTATTTGGTATTACCATCTACATCTGATTCCAGTAGCTTAGCAATGACATCACCGTCACCTTGAGCATAATAAGTTTGACCATCCAAATGGAGGTCAGCACGAGGGCAGTACATACCGCCATCTTCAAACTCCAATAGGTGGTCGCCTTTGGAATCACGACCTGCTTCTTGACATTTAGGGCAGGGATGGTTGTTTACAATAGACATTTTAGTCTCCTTAGTGAATTTAATCAGAGGCCTACGAATAGACCTCTTGTTAATGCCACTATTTTTCAAGCCTGAAGCATCCAGTGCTCACACTAGACCAGAAATTATAACCTTGAGGTGTAAGTCTCCAAACGAAAGCAGCAGGGATATTATCTCTGTCCTCAAAATCTATGTCTGCTTTGCAATTTAGAGCCTTGAACAACTCAATCTTGGCCTGACTTTTACCTAGGACTTTAGACACTTTATCGAAAACCTTAAGGTCTTCAACTCGTACTACTTTAGGTTTCATTTGACCTCCAATAGCTTAGCGTGCTCAGGGTTACCTTTACGAATACGACGTACCAACGATGTAGGCACATTACGTGTACGATGGTGTAGCTCAGGGTACTCAGGTGCATGTTGAATACACACTAGGTTGCCATTTAATGAGTCTTCCATTACCACGAACTTGCCAACGTAGGTACTAGCGATAGCTGAAGCACCTTGAGGTTGGATTTGCTTAACGAATTTCTTAAGACGACGAGTGTTTACAGTCAGGATATCACCGAAATTATACATAAAGTTCTTGTTCCTTTTGGTTGTTGTAACGAGCTTCTTGACGAAGTTCTTTCTTAGATTTAACACGCTTTTGCTTAGGTTTACGGTTAGCGAATTTTTCGAATGTCATTTTAATTACTCTTGTTTGATAGAAAATAATCAGAGGCCTTCGAATAAAGACCTCTTGTTATACTCTATAGTGGTTGTTATTTACCTGCTCGTTGTGCCTTAGCTAGTTGCTTGAACATATCATTGGTTTGACGTGTAGTCATCTTAGACGCTGAACGACCATGTACTGCAATGTCATTTGAGTTGCGTAGTACGTTACCAGTGATGCTGTGGCCTTTGTTGTTTGATTGAGATTGAGCTGTTAGGTTTTTCATAATGATTCCTTAATGGATAATAGTTTATTCTATAGTGGTGGTTAATAAATATAATCAAAGGCCTAATCTAGGAGACTAGACCTTTTGTTATGCTTACTTGTATACGTACAGGCGCAGG
>MDTG01338061.1_pt1 | contig 10067 bp, 11 predicted proteins | sample 811421 | NCBI WGS metagenome assembly MDTG01 (sample SAMN05326645, study PRJNA326480) | marine metagenome | isolation source: seawater | place: Pacific Ocean: South East | collected 2011 | reverse complement strand
CCGAAGTAGCCTGGCAAAAATACCAGAAATGGGGATTGCCAATTGCCCGTAATCATGTCGTCTCTAGCCGTGATGTGTTGGAAATCAATCTGAAAAACCGTTCCTCAGGTATTATTTATGGCTCGCTCAGCGGCACCTCAGCGCCGCTCGGATATGGTAATGAGCTCCGTTACAAATCGGATCCTAGGTTTTTCGAGCAATCTGATGAATTTGTAATCCTTGGCACGATTGACTGGACTAGCGATGATCAAGATCTCCTTGAAAAGGCGCTGCGGCGACGCAAAAGGCTTATTCATGTTGCCAATCCCGATGTTGTATCACCAAAGGTTAGCGGCTTTTCGGTTGAACCAGGTTATTGGGCTGTGCGAGCGATGAAAAACGCTGGCGCTTCCGTTTCCTGGTACGGAAAGCCGTATGATATACCTTTTGAAATGGCCTTTTCCCGACTTGAGTCGGTTACTGGGCGGCGCTTCACAAAGTCGCGTGTGGCAATGGTTGGTGATAGTCTGCATACTGATGTTATTGGTGCTTCGGCATTCGGGCTCAGCACCGTGCTGCTCACTGGGTACGGGTTGTTTCGTGATGGAAGTGCTAGCCAGATGATTAATGCCTGTGGCATTTATCCTGACTGGATTATTGATCGGCTGTAACGGGCTGTTAACTTCAAAAGCATACGAAGATGGGATGGCATGATAAATAGACGTTTTTTTCTTGAAGGGTTGGAGTGCATTTGTCGGATCGGTATATACGACCATGAGCGCGCAGCGCCGCAGCGTGTGCTGATTGATGCCGAGTTACTAATGTCACCAGTCAGTGAGCCAATGTCTGATAATATTGAAAATTCGCTCAATTATGATTTAATTCGAGATACAATAGTGGAGATTGTCGGATCCCGACATTTTGATTTACAAGAAACATTAGCGCGGGAACTATTTGATGTCCTCAGGACGCTGGATGGTGTGATTGGACTACGTGTTAGAACCGCTAAACCGGATGCCTACCCTGATTGTGAGCAGATAGCCTACCAACTTTCAGATCTCTGAGGTGATGGTCGGAGTTTAATCATTTGTCATGTATGACGACATATCGGAAATCAGAGCTTTCTATAAGGAGCGGCAGGGCCAACAGGTAGTGGCGCACCTTCGTCCAAAAGTCGCGGAATTCTGGAGTCAGTCTGAGGGATGCTGCAACGTCGCACTCGGTTTTGCCACGCCGTTTTTGCATCAGGATGACGCTGATTGCGTGCTGATGCCGAAGCGTCATGGTGTTCTTATCTGGCCCTATAATCAGCCAGTTCGTTCGACGCTTGTTGATACACATGCGCTTCCTGTTCCTGATGTGCAAACGGATCGTCTGCTGCTAGTACATGCGCTTGAATTTGATACTGACCCTGGGAGGATGCTTGACGAATGCTGGCGTATTCTTGATGGGGCTGGCCGGTTGCTAGTGATTGTGCCGCATCGACACGGCATGTGGACCCGTGCGGAAAAAACGCCTCTAGGACATGGTCGCCCCTATTCACGGCGCCAGCTAAGAAAATTACTGCAGCATCATGGTTTTGAGCCACGGGTGATAACAACCATGCTTTTCATGCCACCAATTACATCGAGCTGGATGCTGAAACTGTCACATAGTATGGAACGTGTTGGTGCGCGTTGGTGGCCGGCGCTGGGTGGTGTTTTGCTTGCCGAGGCGGATAAAATACTCTATGCACCGGCTGGAAAGACAAGTAAACTTTGGTCTTCTAGATCGACTGCTAGACCACGTTTTGCGCCGCAAACTAGCCGGGTTTTGCGGCAGTTCTAATACGGGGGTTTTATCAAATTGTGATATGGCAAGCTTTTGGGTGTGGGCATTGGACATGGCTATCGCGCGTTTTTGGGTTTCTCTGACGCAACATTCTCACTATTTCTATTTCTGGATAATCGATGACTGACAAGTTAACCAAACTTCGCGCTGCACTCGACAGCCTGGATAATGAGATCATTGCGCTTTTAGAAAAACGGTTTGAAGTTTCTGGGCTGGTAGCAGCAGCAAAGAATGGTAGCGAAACTTTCAGGCCAGGGCGGGAGGCTGCAATTATGCGCCGGTTGCAAATCGCTGCCCCTGATTTGGACCCAATACTGATTATTGGTATCTGGCGCCACATATTTTCCTCAAGCGTTGCTCAGCAACAGGGTAGTCTGCGCATCGCCGCTCTTAATGAGTCGCTGGTTACGTCACACTGGCATTTTGCGAACAGCATGACCTTTGATGTCATTGACGATGTGGACCAGCTCCTGCATGCCGTACCGAGTCAGGCTGACTATATCGTTGTCCCCTGCATCGCTGCACCACAGATTGCCCGCCACCTTTTGATCAATCAGGAGTTAATGATTGTTGCTCGTACGCCAATCATTGATGTCACCAGTATTAGCCCTTGTTTCATCATCGGGCCGCATGAGGCTGATGACTCGGGTGCCGACGTTAGCCTTTATGCGGTGCACAATAATGATGTTTATTCAATTGTTGAAGTTGCGAGTGATATAACTAGCAAGGTAAAGGGTGACAAGACAAAATTCATTGGTAAGGTTGCGGCGTGGTCGGTGTCGCACTGGTGACGATATCTCGTAAACAGAAAGCGCCAAAATGGCCCCTATTTTTGAAAAAATAACTATAATTGGGATTGGGCTCATCGGGTCATCAATCGCTATGGCAACCCGCAGAGCAGCATTGGCCACATACATTTGCGGTTGTGACGTCGGTCCAGATATTGAGAAGCGGATATCAAAGCTGGGTTTGGTTGACAGTTTTGAAACTGACCCTGCCCGCGCTGTGGCTGATGCTGATCTAGTGATCATGGCAGTGCCAGTTGGCGCCATGGCTCATCTCAGCGAGAAGATCGTGCCACACATGAAGTTTGGTGCCGTTCTGACCGATACCGGTTCAACCAAACGGTCAGTTGTGCGGGATGTGAGCCCGCATGTAAGTGATGAAATTCATTGGGTTCCTTCGCATCCGCTTGCTGGAACGGAACATTCCGGGCCCGAGGCGGGCGTCACGGATCTGTTTGACGGGCGATACTGGCTTGTTCTGCCACTAGTTGCACCTGAAGAGGTTGTGGCAAAATTCGAGTCCTATGTAACAGGTCTTGGCTCTATCAGCGAGCGTATGGATGCTGATTATCATGACAAAGTGACGGCGCTTACTTCGCACTTGCCCCATTTGATAGCTTACACCATCGTCAGCACTGCTGTAAATCTGGAACAGCAGCTGAAAAATGATGTCATCAGATTTTCTGCCTCAGGTTTTCGTGATTTCACCAGACTTGCATCATCCGATCCGGTGATGTGGCGTGATGTTTTCCTAAAAAATGATTTAGCAGTCCTTGAGATGTTACAGCGTTTCTCAGAAGATCTTTCCTATCTCCAACGGGCAATTCGATGGCAGGAAGGTGACAAGCTTGAAAAATTGTTTCACCGTACACGTGAAATTAGGAAGTCGATCATTGATGCTGGCCAAAGCTAGCCTGTCTCAAACTCTTAAATGGACGGCCAGATATTTGGCATATTCGCGGGCCAATAGCCGCAGCGACGCTATATCTCTCCACCAATTTTCAAGGTCAAGATCGTCGGGATTTACGGGCCATTGATAGAGATCGATATGTGGTAGCTCTCGGCTAAAAATCAACAATGCACGTGGCATATGGTAGTTCGCTGTCACAAGGCGAAGCGACTGCATGTCATGCGTTCTTGACCATTCGCGGGCACTTTTGGCATTACCAAATGTATCCTGCGCTGCGTGATCAAGTTCCACGCAGCAGAATAATACACTAATCTGCGTTTCAGTAAGACCCAACTCTTGCACCAGAATTGCCCGGTTGACACCCTTTCCCACGCCAGAAATAAGCATTTTATTGGCATAACCTTCTGTTAAAAGTGTCACCCCGTCATCCAGCCGTTGCTGGCCACCTGTCATCACAATGATGCCATCGGTAAATTGCAATTGGTCAGTTGTTGCCTTTGGTAGATTGAGAACGAAATGTTGAAACCCGGCAGTTAGCGTTGCCACGAGAACGGCGGCCGAAACCAGCAGATGTTTACGCCGTTTGGCTTTGGCAGCCTTGCTTTTTCGGGTGGTAAAACTTTTGAGCTTCTCAATACCCGTTTTTTTGGCCAGCTCGATGCTGGCGACTTTGCTGATGGCTCTCATACGCTTTTGAAGATTTATATGTTTTGTTAACTGTCTCATTGCAGAAACCATTGAATCATTTTCCCAGCTGGAACCCATTCATTATTGCTTGCACCGTGGTGCTTTATCAAAAATATAACCATTTTCTTAGCACGACAGTTAGACTATTTCACCTAATGGCCTTTATCAATTTTCAGCTTTGCGGTATCGATTGTTTAGCTGCAATATGTTTGGACCTATTCGGATGCTTTTGACTTGCCCTAGCTGTGACACAATCTTTCGATTAGATAGCCAGACTTTGAATGAAGGTGGCCAGACAGTTCGTTGTTCAGTCTGTTTACATGTATGGTTTGCCTTGCCACCAAAAGATGACACCCGGCCAAAAAAACCACAACAGGACAAACAAGGTGGTGGCTTAAAGGGGCTAGGCGTAGTCTTGGGCGCCCTGCTAATACTGGGTGCGTTAGCTGGTGGATTGGTCTACCAGCGAGTGATTGTGACAGCTTATCTTCCTGGCCTTATTCCCGTTTATGACCTACTGGGCATGACTATTCGTTCGAACACTGACAATCTGGCCGTAGTTGATCTAAAAGCCACGCACACAGGTGACACGCTGCGCCTTGGTGGCAGTTTGAAGAATAACAGCGTCTTTGATGCTCATGCCTCTGACCTACTTGTCACGGTAGCGGCAGATAATGGCACGATTGTAAACGAGAAGACGATCGCACCGGATGATCGGATTATTGAGGCAGGTGGATTGACACCCTTTTTCGTTCAACTCAATGTTGAAAAATCGGATGAGGCGTCGGTCATGGTCGTACCAATCTCCAAGCGTATTACTCGTTAGATGGCCACAAAATTCCGGCTGCTAGGTCAAAAATTTGGAATGGATTCCTCTTCCAGAATACTTTTCACTGAACGTTGTTGACGCAGCATATGCACCTGACCGTCAAGAACCATAACTTCGCCTGCTGGTGGTCTTGTGTTGTAGCTGGATGCCATTACAGCGCCATAGGCACCCGCTGACATTACTGCAACTTGATCACCCGTCTGCAGGTTTGGCATCTGCCGTTCCTTCCCAAGATAATCACCTGTCTCACAGACAGGACCCACAATATCAGCAAGGCCGGTTGCTGGCCCGATGTCGTGTATTGGCTCTATGTTGTGGTGTGCCTCATAGAGGGTTGGGCGGAGCAGGTCATTCATTGCGGCATCAACAATTATAAAGCGCTTGTTTTCACACTGTTTGACATAAATCACCTCACTCAGCAGAACGCCGTTATGTGCAACGATAGCGCGGCCAGGTTCAAAGCCAAGATTGAATCCCGTATTCTGAAAAACGCGCTGAACAAGCGCTCCATAATCGGTAAAGTCTGGGTTTGCTCCACTAAAGTAATCGACACCGACCCCACCGCCCAGATCAAGCGTTGGCACTGGCATGCCCTCACCACGCAAGGATTGACCCAGATCAAGCAATGCACGATAGGCCTTTTCAAAAGGTAGAAGACTCTGAATTTGCGAACCAATATGAACAGCCAGTCCAGCCGGCGCAATGTTTCGATCCTCTTGCATTCGTTGATAGAGGCATGCCGCCTCTCTTTGATCAGTTGAGATGCCAAATTTGGTTGACCGCTGGCCGGTTGATATTTTTTCATGTGTGCCCGGTTCGACATCGACATTCACTCGCAGGGCAACAGGCGCGACAACGCGCAATTCATTGGCGATTGACGAAATGGAGTCAAGTTCAGCAGGAGATTCGGCATTGATCTGGCCAATTCCCGTGGTCAAGGCCTGAGCGATTTCGGTTCGGCTCTTGCCAACGCCTGAAAAGACGATGTTGGCAGGTGTGATGCCTGCCGCCAAGGCCCGTTGGAGCTCTCCACCTGACACGATATCAGCTCCAGCACCTTGACGCGCCAACAAATTAATTACACCTAGCGCTGAATTAGCCTTAAGTGCAAAATGAACCTTTCCAGAAACTGGTTCAACAGCCGAAGCAAACCTTGAAAAGGAATCACGGATACCATCGCCAGAATAAACATAAAGTGGTGTACTGAACCTGTCAGCGATTTCAGCCAACGGTGTTGATCCAACCAGCAGATTGCCATCGACGTTACGATTGAAGGGAGACATGGGAGGGATAATCCTGTTAGCAGATGAGATTGATAATCATTTTGGATCAATTTGCTGATTGTTTTTCGGGGATTTCGGACGGGCGATAGGGGTCACCTGATTTGCCACAGGCAGACAGTCCGCCCAGTCCCACCATGATAATCAAAAAGGTGACTGTAAATCCCCGAACCATCTCATTACTCCCACTTTATTCTACGCTAGGTTAAGTGACATATTATCCAATTTGAAAGCGTTTTTTTGCCTCAGCAATGCGAGCGCGGACCTCAGCAGGTGCCGTCCCCCCAAAGCTGTGGCGGGCCGCCACGGCATTTTCCACCTTCAGAATTTCGACCACGTCATTGGTGATTAATGGCTCAATCGCCTGCATGTCGGCAACTGGTAACGCGTCAAGATCGACTCCCCGCTTTGCCGCAAGCGCAACAATGCTGCCACTGATGTGATGTGCTTCACGGAAAGGTAGCCCAAGTTCACGAACGAGATAATCTGCTAGATCTGTGGCTGTCGGAAATCCATTGGCCAGTGCCGCGCGCATTTTTTCCGGATTAGGCTGCATATCCGTAACCATGCCCGTCATCGCGGCAATTGCAATACCCAGCGCATCGGCAGCGTCAAAAACACCTTCCTTGTCCTCCTGCAGATCTTTACCATATGCCAGTGGTAGCCCCTTGAGTACAATCAGTAATCCGTTCAGTGAGCCAATAATCCGCCCAGGCTTTGCTCTAATAAGCTCGGCAGCATCTGGATTGCGCTTTTGCGGCATTATTGACGAGCCAGTGGTGTAGGCGTCTGACAATTTAACAAAGTTGAAGCTGTCCGATGACCAGATGACAATCTCCTCTGCTAGACGTGAAAGATGCACTGAGCAGATAGCAGCGCCAGCCAGAAAGTCGAGTGCAAAATCACGGTCAGAAACTGCGTCCATGGCATTTGCTGTAGGCCTATCAAAACCAAGCATCTTGGCTGTCATTTGGCGGTCGATTGGAAAGGATGTACCTGCCAGCGCTGCCGCGCCAAGCGGTGATTCGTTCAGCCGTCGGTGGGCATCGGCAAACCGCGATCTGTCCCGGCCAATCATTTCGACATAAGCCATGAGATGAAAGCCAAAAGTCACCGGCTGGGCTGTCTGCAGGTGAGTGTATCCCGGCATCAGTGTTTGTACATGCGTCTCCGCCTTAGCGATTAGGGCGGCTTGTAGATCGGCAAGCGCCACATCAATGGTTTTGAGAAGCTCTCGAACCCACATCTTGAAATCCGTCGCCACCTGATCGTTCCGTGATCGCGCCGTATGCAATCTACGGGCGGGTTCTCCGATGATCTCAGCAAGTCTAGCCTCAATATTCATGTGTATATCTTCAAACTCTTGGCTGAAGGTTAGGTTGCCGGCCTGAATCTCTGAAGCTATCTGTTTAAGACCCTGATTGATGGCCTTTAGGTCTCCTTCACTGATGATGCCACAATGGGCGAGCATGGCGGCGTGCGCTTGTGATCCAGCGATATCTTGGTGTGAAAGACGGTGGTCATAGTTGATCGACGCGTTGATATCCTGCATCAGCTGTGAAGGCCCTCTTGAGAAGCGGCCGCCCCAAATGTTAGACTTCCCATTATCACTCTGTTCTGTCAGATCTGCTTTTGAATTTTGTTTTTTCGCCATTGCCCTAATCACCTGGATTTGCACCCAATGCTTTATACGCAGATTTTCCCAAATTTTCAGCCAAAAACAGAAGTTTTTATCTGCCTCAGGGTAGCCTTCAAATTGATAACGTGTGCTGCACTTGGGCTCTGGGTTCTAATTGGCAGCGCTGCGATGGCGTCCGGCCTGCCTGAAGCTAGTCCACAAACCCCACCCGATCTAAATGTCCAGATCACTGATATGGATGGCCGGCTGATGACACTGGCTGATTATGAGGGATCACCTTTACTGGTAAATTTTTGGGCCATATGGTGCCCGCCTTGTGTTGCTGAGCTACCGGCACTTGAACGTGCCGTAGCACAGCTTTCAACACAATCAATCAGCGTACTGTTGGTCTCGGTTGATCGGGGCGGTGCTCAAAAAGCTGTTCCGTTTCTTGAAAAATACGGAGTCAGCAGCCCCAAAATGGGGTTTGATCCAAACGGTGTTCTCTCGCGCCATTTGGCAGTGCGGGGTTTGCCAACGACTTTTCTGCTATCAGCAGATCAGACAAAATTATGGTCCTTTGTTGGTCCGTTTGAATGGGATATGGAGCCTGTACAGCAGGACATTAAGGCATTTTTGTCACAATAATGCGGATGAATGAAAAAGGCAGCCAATCAAGCTGCCTAGAAATCTTGTGATTTTTGGTGGCGATTTTACCTAGCTGAGTTCTTTCTCAAACTCCGGAACAGCCTCAAATAGGTCGGCAACCAAGCCAAAGTCAGCTACCTGAAAAATTGGTGCCTCATCATCTTTGTTTATGGCCACGATCACTTTACTGTCCTTCATGCCAGCGAGGTGCTGTATGGCGCCAGAAATACCAACGGCAACGTAAAGATCTGGGGCAACAACCTTACCGGTTTGGCCAACCTGATAGTCATTTGGGACAAAGCCGGCATCAACGGCCGCGCGAGACGCCCCAACGGCCGCACCGAGCTTGTCAGCAACCTTTTCCAACATCGCAAAATTGGAGCCATCTTGCATGCCGCGGCCGCCAGAGATGACAATTGGTGCAGAGGTCAATTCAGGACGCTCTGAGCTGGACAGCTCAGACTTCACATAGTTTGAAAGGCCTGTATCACTGCCAGTAGCGACATGCTCAATATTTGCGCTTCCACCATCTGCGATGGCTGCCTCAAATGCTGTACTTCGAACGGTGACAATCTTGATCGGCTCATCAGAGGTGACTGTGGCAAGAGCATTGCCGGCATAGATGGGGCGTTGAAAGGTATTAGCATCAATGATCTGAACGATATCTGATATTTGCATGACATCAAGAAGTGCAGCAACACGCGGCATGATGTTTTTGCCAGTCGTTGTAGCTGGTGCCAATATATGCGAATAAGCAGAAGCCATTTTTTGAATAATAGGCGCAACATTTTCTGCAATGCAGTGGTCAAGACTAGCGCTACTTGCGACCAATACTTTGGCTACGCCAGCAACATTTGCTGTTTCGTTGGCGATATCTCCACAGGTATCACCGGCTACCAGAACATGGATGTCACCACTAATTTGCGATGCGGCGGTCACTGTATTCAGCGTTGCGCCGGCCAGTTGACCACTGTCATGATCTGCAAGGACAAGAACACTCATGGCTATATCACCTTTGCTTCGTTTTTAAGTTTGTTTACAAGTTCACTAACGTCAGCAACTTTGATCCCGGCCGACCGTGCTTCTGGCTCTTCGACTTTTACAACGGTTAGGCGTGTAGCCACATCCACGCCAAGCTCTTCAAAAGTAATCGAATCCAGCGGCTTTTTCTTTGCTTTCATAATGTTTGGCAGTGAAGCATATCTGGGCTCGTTCAGACGCAGATCAACAGTTACCACTGCAGGCATGCTGATCTCCAAGTGCTCAAGACCACCATCAACCTCACGGATTATGTTAGCTTTGCCACCACTGACTTCTATGTTAGATACAAAAGTTCCCTGTGCCCAACCTAAAAGCGCGGCCAGCATCTGGCCGGTTTGGTTGCAATCATCGTCAATCGCCTGCTTGCCGACAAAAACGAGACCTGGATTTTCACGATTGACAATTTCTTTCAACAGTTTCGCAACTGCTAGAGGCTCAATATCATGTGAAGCTTCTATAT
>MDTG01122671.1_pt1 | contig 10067 bp, 8 predicted proteins | sample 811421 | NCBI WGS metagenome assembly MDTG01 (sample SAMN05326645, study PRJNA326480) | marine metagenome | isolation source: seawater | place: Pacific Ocean: South East | collected 2011 | reverse complement strand
GTTTTGGAAAAAACTGGAATTAGTTTAGAAAAAGAAATTAAAATTTTAGAATAATTTGAAAAAAAAAATATTAATAATTTCTGGTGGCATATCAAAAGAAAGAGAGATTAGTTTAGATACTGGTCGTCAGGTTGCTAAAGAGCTTATAAAAAACAATTATCTTGTAAGAATTACCGAGCCTGACTTTAAATTCATTGACACTGTCAAATCTTTTAAACCAAATATAATATTTAATGCTCTTCATGGTCAGTTTGGTGAAGATGGCTATATCCAAGCTGTTTTGGAAAGTATTGGTATACCATATACGCACTCAGGAGTAATTTCATCAGCTATCGCAATGAATAAAGAATTATCAAAAAAAATTTTTATAAAAAATAATATACTTACACCCAAATATTTTATTTTTTCCTTTGATCAGTCAAAAAAAAATTTAATTCAAAATATTAAAAAAAAATTAAAGTTCCCAGTAATAATAAAACCTATTAATGAAGGATCAAGCGTGAATGTCTTTATTTGTACCAAAGTCAATATTTTGAAAAATTTAAAACTTCTTAAGGATTACAAAAAGATAATTGTAGAGGAGTATATTGCGGGTCGAGAAATTCAAGCAGCAATTATTGGATCAAAAAAACTTGGAGTAATTGAGCTAAAACCTAAAAGAAAATTCTATGATTATAAAGCTAAATATAATTTAAAAGCTAAAACCAAACATATTATACCAGTGGATTTACCTATATCTAAATACAACAAGATAATGAATGTAGCATTTAAAGCGCATAAGATAATTGGTTGTAGGGGAGTGACAAGATCAGATTTTAAATATTTTAAAGGAAAATTTTATCTATTAGAAATTAATACTCAGCCTGGTATGACTAGTCTTTCTTTAGTTCCCGAGATAGCTGCATACGCTGGTATAAATTTCATTAAACTTTTAAAACTCATTTTAAAAGATGCTTCGACTTCAAAATAAAAAAATTTTATTTTATATTTCTTTATTTTTTATAATTGGAACTTTTAACAACAAGAATTTAAATAGCATTAATCTCCTTAAAATTGATCAAATAAAAATTGATGGATTAACTAATGAAAAAAATAATGAAATTGCAGAAAGTTTAGAAATATTCAAAATAGACAACTTGTTTGTTTTAAATAAATTTAAGATAATTGAGTTACTGAATTCTTATAATCATATAGAAGACTTTTCTGTATTTAAAAAATATCCCTCATCATTAAATATAAAGCTAAACGAAACTAAATATCTTGCAGTATTAAATAAAGAAAATCAAAAATTTTATATTGGTTCAAATGGTAAGCTTATAAAATTTTTTCCAATTAAAATAAATTTACCTTTTGTTTTTGGAAATTTCAGACAAGATGAATTTTTAAAACTTAAACAAACTATCGATAAATCAAATTTTAGATATGATCAAGTTAAAAATTTATTTCATTTCCCCTCAGGAAGGTGGGATATTGAAACTATTTCAGGTAAATTATTAAAGCTTCCTAGAGATAATTTGGACAAATCTTTAAATCTTTTTCTAACTTTATTAGAAAATAAAAAATTTAAAAATTCCAAAGTAATTGATTTGAGACAATCTAATCAGGTGATAATCAATGATTAAAGATTCAGTTTATATAAGTTTCTTATTTATAAGCTCAAAAAAGTTTATTTTAAGTGTTTTACAATCAGATAATACAAAAAAAATATATGAGGAAGAGATATCTAATAATAATAATTCAAATAAAATAGAATTCGATAAATTAGATATTTTTTTAGAAAAAAATATTTATAAAGTTGAGAGAATTATAGGAAGCTTCATAAAGGACATAATTATCATATACGAGTCAGAGGATATTTTTCCCATAGATGTGTCAATGAAGAATAATAATAATGGTGACTTTTTAAATAATTCAAGTCTTTCTCGTCCATTGCTTGAAGCAAGAGAAGCATGTCTTAAAAGTCATAAAGAAAATAAAATTATTCATATGTTGATAGAAAATTTCAGAGTTAATAATAAAAATTACTCATTTCTTCCAGAAAATTTCAAATGTGAATATTATTTTTTAGATATTAAATTTATTTGCATCTCCAAGGAGATAACAAAAAATTTAGAGATCTGTATGAAAAAATTTCAAATTTCTGTCTATAAAATTCTAAGTGGAAGTTATTTAGAGACTTTTTTCAACGAGAGCGAGAAAGATCCAATTATCTGGGCAATGTATATAAATAATGGATATAATAAAAACGAAGTCAGTTTTCACGAAAAAACGATAAAAAAACAAGGTTTTTTTGAAAAATTTTTCAATTTTTTTAATTAAAACTGTATTTTCTAGTAACATTTGTTGTTTTTGATTCATGACAAATAAATATTACAAGATTGCCGTGTCTGGGTTAAATCAAAAAACAATAAAAAATAATGTCTCCTTTTGTGGAGTAGGTCTTCACAACGGTAAAATAGCTAATGTAAGTATTAAGCCAGCTGAACCAAATACAGGTATAGTTTTCAAAAGAATAGATTTGACTAAAGGAAATCTAATTTATCCCAACTTTAACAACGTCAGTAATACATCATTAAATACAACAATAATAAACGAGTTTGGAGCTAAAGTTTCAACAATTGAGCATTTAATGGGGGCACTTTTTGGTTTAGGAATTGATAATGCACTTATAGAGATTGATAACGAAGAAGTTCCAATTCTCGATGGCTCCGCAAAAGAATTTATTAAAAAGATAGTTTCCACAGGACTTAAAGTAAGCTCTATGCCAATAAAAATTATTAAAATAAATAGAAAAGTTACATTCAAAGATAAAGGAAGATTTATATCAATTGAACCTTCGAAATTAAGTTTAGATATTGATTTTAAACTTAAATATAAGAATCCAATAATCGGAAACCAAAGAAATAAAATAAATATTTATGAAGATGATCTTAACGATGTATTCAATTCAAGAACATTTTGTTTATTTGAGGACATCGAATTAATTAAAAAAAATGGATTAGCAAAAGGCGGTAGTCTTGAAAATGCAATAGTTGTTAAAGATAAAGAGATATTAAACGATGAAAGTTTGAGAAATTCAAAAGAATTTGTAAATCACAAAATACTAGACTGTATTGGAGATCTTTATACATCCGGTTATAGAATGATAGCAAGTGTAATCTGTTCACAAGGTGGTCATTTTTTGACAAATCAACTATTAAGAAAAGTATTTGAAAATAAAGAAAATTTTTCAATTATAGAAATTCAAGAAAGAAGCCTTCCGCATACATTGATAAATAGAAGCTTATTGAAATCAATAGCTTAAATTAAGTAGATTTTTATCATCAGTTATTTTATTTATATATCTTAGAACATTATGAAATTAAAAATTATTTTTTGGATTTGTATATTGTTAATTTCATCTTGTGCAAATAATGAGCAAAAAATCTCTAAGATTAAAGAAACCGATCAAAATAAAGAAATGGTTTTAACTTATAAAGAAGCTTATGAAGCGCTTGAAAAAAATGATGTATTTTTTGCTGCAAAAAAATTTTTAGAAGCTGAGCTTTTATATCCTCAGTCTATATGGGCTCCTAAGTCTGCACTTATGGCCTCTTATTCTTATTATCTTCAAAATTATTATGCTGAGGCTTTATCAAACCTTGAAAGATATTTGATAACATACCCAACTGACTTGAATCAAGCTTATGCACATTTCTTAATTGCAATGTGTTATTATGAAACTATAGAGGATGAGAAAAGAGATAGCGCTCCTCTCATCAAAGCAAAGAATAAATTTGATTTCATTATTGAGGAATACCCAAATACTGATTTTGCATTGGATGCAAGATTTAAATTAGATCTTATTAGAGATATAATGGCTTCAAAAGAAATGTATTTAGGAAGACATTATATTAAAAAAGAAAAGTGGATACCAGCGATAAAAAGATTTCAATACGTTATTACTGAATATGATCAAACTATTTTTGTAGAGGAGGCAATTCATAGGTTGGTTGAAATTAATTATAAAATTGGTCTTTTAGAGGAGTCTCAAAAATACGCAAATTTGCTTGGATATAATTATCTTTCAAGCGAATGGTATAAAAAATCTTATAAAATTTTTAATAAAGATTATTCAATTGAAAAAAGGAAATTAATTAAAAAAGAGAAAAAAGGAGTGATAAAAAGATTTAAAAAACTTTTTGATTAATATGAATAAAAATCTAATCAAAAAAAGATACCAAGAAAAAATAAAATTATTTAATCATCATAACAAAAAATATTATGACGAAAATATTTCTGAAATTAAAGACTCAGAATTTGATCAACTAAAAAAAGAAATAATTGAATTAGAGAGAAAATACGTTTTCCTAAAAAGTAAAAAATCTCCCACAATAACTGTAGGTTTTAAGCCATCTAAAAATTTTAAAAAAATTTCCCATAAAGTGCCTATGCTTTCGTTATCTAATGCATTTTCAGAGGAGGATTTAATAAATTTTGAAAAAAGAGTTTTTAATTTTTTGAACAAAACTCGAGAAAAATTTGAGATTGAATATAGCGCAGAGCCCAAGATAGACGGAATTTCAGCATCTCTTATTTATAAGAAAGGTAAATTTACAACCGGATTGTCCAGGGGTGATGGTAAAGAAGGTGAGGATATTACTGAGAATTTAAAAACTATAGATGATATCCCAAAAAATATTTCTGCGAAAAATTTCCCAAATGAAATTGATGTAAGAGGTGAAGTTTTTATTCAAAATAGTGATTTTAAAAAACTTAAAGATAAATTTGCTAACCCAAGGAATGCTGCTTCAGGTTCTTTGAGGCAAAAAAATCCTGAAGATACAAAAAAGATACCCTTAAAATTTATTGCATATACTTTTGGTCATGAAGAAGGGATGAAAATTTATAATCAATATGATTTTTTAAAAAATTTAGATTTATGGGGCTTTAAAACAAATCCATATAACAAATTAATAAAAGGTAGTAAAAATTTAATGTCTAATTATTATCAGTTAGAAAATATAAGAGATCAATTAAATTTTGATATTGATGGTATTGTATATAAAATTAATAGTTTTGATTTACAAAAGCGATTAGGAAATGTCGCTAATGCACCAAGATGGGCAATTGCCCACAAATTCTCAGCGAATAGCGGTATTTCAAAAATATTAAATATTGATATCCAAATTGGAAGGACCGGAGCTCTCACGCCTGTAGCTAAGATAAATCCAATTAACATAGGAGGAGTGGTAGTTTCAAATGCAACTCTTCATAATGAAGATGAAATTAAAAGAAAGGACATCAGAGTAGGAGACACTGTGACGGTTGAAAGAGCTGGTGATGTAATTCCACATATAATTTCTGTAGACCTGAAAAAAAGAAAGAATGATTCAAAGAAATTTATATTTCCAAACAAATGCCCTTCATGTAGTTCTATTACTGTAAAAGAATTTAATTTGACTACAAAAAAAAAAGATGCAGTGAGAAGATGTTCAAGTGAGGGATTTGAATGTGAAAAAGTTGCTATAGAAAAAATTAAACATTTTGTTTCAAAAGATGCCTTTAACATAGAAGGTTTCGGAAAAAAGATTGTTGAAAACTTTTGGAAACAAAAATTACTTAAGTTGCCTCAAGATATATTTACTTTAAATTTTATTCAAATAGAGAAAATGGAGGGTTGGGGAAAACAATCAATCTCAAACCTTAAATATTCAATTGAGTCACGTAAAGATATATCTTTTGAAAGGTTTATATATGCACTTGGCATAAGACACATTGGTCTTGAAAATGCTAAATTAATTTCAAAATATTTTAGAATTCCCAAAAATTTTTTTGCATTATCAAAATCATTAAATTTTGACGAATTATTAGAAATTGATGGAATTGGTGAAACTCAAATAAATTCAATCAAAAATTTTTTTTCTAATAAAACTAATTTAGAAGTTTTAAAAAAACTTGAAAAAACTCTTAAAATTCAAAATAGTATTGCCCTTACAAAAGATGGTCCTCTGAGGGATAAAACTTTTATGATCACAGGAAAATTAAATGGAATAAGTAGAGCGGAGATAAAGTCATTAATTGAAAAAAAATCTGGCTCAATAATAAGTAGTGTTTCAAAAAAATTAGATTATTTAATTGTTGGTGAAAAACCTACCAAAAGAAAAGTTGACGCTGCAAAACAATCTAAGATAAATATTATTAATCAAGATGAGATAATTAAAATTTTAGATAAAACTCAATAACCATTTTTTTTCCTTTATATCTAAAAATTTTGATAATTTAGAGTAAATATCCATGTGATATTTAAATAAATAATCTTTTTCATTATTATTCAATAAATCGTAATTTATTAAATCTTTTTCTATAGGCGCAAGAGTAAGATTTTCAAAAAATAATCTTTTCTTAATTTTTGATACAAATATTAAATTTTCAATTCGAATTCCAAATTTACCTTTTTTATAATATCCAGGTTCATTACTTAATATCATCCCTTCACAAAATTTGACTGAATTATATCTTGATATAGCCTGAGGTCCCTCATGCACATTAAGATAAAAACCCACACCGTGACCAGTTCCATGATCATAGTCGAGATTATATTCTTTGAGATATTTCCTGGCACGAATATCTATTAATTTTCCATTGTAATGAGTTTTCAAATTTGATGTTGCAACAGCAATGTGGCCTTTTAAAACTCTAGTAAAAATATCTCTAATATTTTTACTTGGCTTTTTAAAGCATATCGTTCTTGTTACGTCTGTAGTACCGTATTTATATTGACCCCCAGAGTCACATAAAAAAATATCGCCTTTTTTTATTTTTTTTGAATTAACTTTATTTGCTCTATAATGCACTATTGCTCCGTTTCCTCCAGCTCCAGCTATTGTATCGAAACTTGGGTATAAATAATTTTTACTTAATTTTCGAAATCTTTCTAATTTTTTTTGAGCTTGAAATTCAGTAATACTTTTTTTATTAATTTTTTTTATCCAATATAAAAATTTAGTTAGAGCAACCCCATCTAAGAGATGACTATTGATCATTCCATTTATTTCGACAGGATTTTTTATTGATTTAAAGTAGTAAATTGGATCTTCTTTATTAATGATACTAAATTTTTCCTCTATCATTTTTTCATAAAACAATGAGCAACTTTTTTTATCAATTATAATTTTTCCTTTTTTAAATTTATTCAAAAATTTTTTAAAATTTAAAGGATCAATAATTTGGTTATTTATTAATTTTCTTTCAATTACTAGTTGATTAGCTGCATTTTTTTTGGAAATTAAAAAAACTTTTCCTTTGGTGTTTAAAAATAATCTACAATTTGGTATTGGGCTATTCGGATTATCATATCCCCTGATATTTAGTAACCATGCAACATTCTCTGGAGCAGAAACAAAAATATAGTTTGATTTTATTTTTTTTAACCAAGTAACAACTCTATTTATTTTTTTTTGTAATTTTCGCCAGTGATTTTATCATTTAAAGAAAAAAAGGGTTTTGATGAATACGAATGACAATTAAAAATATTACTTATTTTTTTATTAGAAATTATTTTAATTCTATTATTTTTGATAAAAAAATTTTTTATTTGACTCGAAGTAAAAATTTTAGGATCAATACCAAGAAGTTTATTCTTAAATAATTTACAATTAATAATTTTCTCTAATTTTACTACTCTAAAGTTTTTTCCAGATTCTTTTTGTGCTTGAATTGTATATCTGCCATCTACAAAAAGATAATTTTGATTTTTGAGGATAATTGCATAGCCAGCAGAACCACTGAAATTTGAGACTAATCTTAGTCTATCTTCTCTTGAATATTCAGAAAAAAATTCATCATTTTTTGGTATAACATAACCATCTATACCAAGTTTATCAAAGCTATCTTTAAGTTTTTTAATTCTTTCAATGATCATTTAATTCTTTTTTGATATCTTAACCACCCAGGGCTTCTAACGGCATCTCCACTATCAAGATCTTGATTAAACTCAAAATCTTCTATCTCATCTTTTGTGTCATCAAAAAATGAATTTTTTTCTAAATATTTTTCGGGTAATTCATCAATAAATCTTGATGCCATACTGTCAATCCAATCACCCTGATAAAATCTATTCATTGAAAAAGATATAATAGCATTTCTTTTTGCTCTTGTGATTCCCACATAAGCAAGTCTTCTCTCTTCCTCAAGACCATTCTGGCCTTTTTCTTCAATAGATTTTTGATGAGGAAATAAACCTTCTTCCCAACCAGGTAAAAAAACTGTTTCAAATTCAAGACCTTTTGAAGCGTGCATAGTCATCATATTTACTTTCTCACCCTCCCAATCTTGGTCTATTGAAGTTGCTAAAGAAACATGTTCAAGAAAGCTTTCTAAGTTATCAAATTCTTTCATAGCACTTAAAAGTTCTTTTATATTTTCAAGTCTATTCTCATTTTCCAAATCTTTTTTATCTTTTAACATTGCTGAATATCCAGATTCATCTAAAATTAATTGTAATAATTTTACGTGATTGATTTTTTTGACAACTAAATCATTTCTCCATTTCGACATTAAATCAAGAAATGAAGTTAGGCCTAATTTTGCTTTAGGTTTAATCAAATTTTCACTTATTGTTTTTTTTGCCGCGATCTCTAGTGAAATAGAATTTTTTTTAGCACTCTCATGAATTAATTTTATTGTACTTTCACCAACTGCTCGTTTTGGATTATTAACAATTCTTTCAAAAGCTAAATCGTCTTTACTTTGATAAACTAATCTTAAATATGCTACACAATCTTTGATTTCTGCTCTTTCATAAAACTTTGTTCCTCCCAAGATTCTGTATGGCATTCCAATTTTTAAAAATCTCTCCTCAAACTCTCGTGTTTGAAAGATTGCCCTAACTAAAATAGCAATGTTATTTAACGAGTGATTTTTCTTAATTTTTTCAATTTCATCTGAAATTCCAATTGCTTCGTCCTTGCCATTTTTAAAACACTGTAATTTTACTAAATCTCCTTCATCCATAGTCGCTTTTAAGTTTTTACCAACTCGATTTTGATTATTTGCGATTAACTCTGATGCAACTGCCAATATATTTTGAGTAGAACGATAATTTTCTTCAAGTCTAATTATTTTTGTATTTTCATAGACCTGATCAAACTCAAGAAAGTTTTTTATCTCTGCTCCTCTCCAACTGTAAATAGACTGATCGTCATCTCCAACACAACAAATATTTCTATTGTTTTCCGATAAGAGTTGAAGCCATTTACTTTGAATATAATTAGTATCTTGATATTCATCTACCAAAATGTATTTAAAATTTTTTGAATAAATTTTTCTGATATCTTTGTTTTTTTCAAAAATCTTCACTACATGCAGTATTAAATCACCGAAATCACAAGAATTTAATTCAATTAGCTTTTTTTGATAAATCTTATAAATCGGTAAGATAGTTTGTTCATAAACATCTTTTTGATTAATAATTACTTCATCTGGATAAAACCCTTTATTTTTCCAACGATCTATAATTGCCAAAATATATCTTGGTGCTAATTGTTTGATATCAATGTTTTCAGATTTACAAATATTCTTTATTAATCTTGTTTGATCGTCTGTATCAATGATAGTAAAATTTGAATTTAGATTTACAGCTCCAGCATGTTTTCGTAAAAGTTTTGCACAAGTAGAGTGAAAAGTGCCAAGCCAAGAAAGACCCACAGCTTCTGAGCCAAGTAGACGACTAACTCGCATTTGCATTTCCTTGGCAGCCTTGTTAGTGAAGGTTACTGACAAAATTTGGTTTGGGAAAGCTTTCTTATTTTTAATTATATTTGCTATTCTATTAGTTAGAACTTTAGTTTTGCCTGACCCGGCTCCAGCTACTATTAATAAAGGGCCATCTAGGTGCATTACAGCCTCTTTTTGAGCCTTATTTAGATTTTTTAAATAATCAGAGTTTACCATTTAGAATAATTTATTATAACTTGAACAATCTTTTATGAATAAACATAATTTATTAATTAAAAAATTAAAGAAACAATTTTATTCTATAAATAATTCAATAGAAAATAGTTTCAATAAATTAAAATATTTTAAAG
>MDTG01073648.1_pt1 | contig 10067 bp, 9 predicted proteins | sample 811421 | NCBI WGS metagenome assembly MDTG01 (sample SAMN05326645, study PRJNA326480) | marine metagenome | isolation source: seawater | place: Pacific Ocean: South East | collected 2011 | reverse complement strand
GCTGTGAGATCAGAAGCACCTCCCTCGTAAGCCGTAGTTAGTCTCCACGAATCTGCTTCAGTTATTCCACCGCCAGCAGCATCAAATGATAAATTTCCCGACCCATCAGTTTTCATAAACTGACCAGCAGATCCATCAGCATTTGGTAATCTAAAAGTTACATCAGATGCAGGGTTAGAACTAGGTGCAGCTATTATGCTTGAATTACCACCGCTATGTTTTAATTTGATCTGGCTCATAATTAGCTAGGTTTTGGATTGTCAGCTTTTACCTTTTCACAGGCAGCGTAATATGCTTCTAGTTTAGTCGAATCTCCCTTACTATTCCAATACATAGCGTCTGCAAAATCTCCTAATGATGGATATAAACGTTGCCTGTCTGTTTTATACTTAACAGCAGCAGCTTCAGCGTCAAGCGTGGTTCGTGCAGCATCTATTTTGCTTTGATCTAAAGTAATAGATTTACCATCTTTATCAAAAACTCCAGTTTCATTATTTATACGAGCTACTACCCCTTCATAGGCTTTATGGATTGCTTCGTGATCGTAATTTGTCATTATGGTTCTACCTCCATTGCTGTAATCCAGCTTGCAAAATTAGGATAGCCACTTTGATTTGAATCACCTACAATTCTATTTAAGTAGTATGTACCAGCCGAACTTAAACCTGCAAAATACATAAACTGAAGAGTATAAGTAATTGCACTTGTAGTTCCAGCGGTGTCTGGAAAATTTGGAATACCAAATGAATCTGGGGTATTACTAGCGTTAATATTACTTGTACCAGTTTTTGAAAATATTGGATTTCTATTACCTACTGCTGCTGGATAATAACTTGTTGACCCGCCACTAATTACTTTTTTTAATCTCGTAGTAAAACTTGATTGATCTGTTGAGTTACCTTCTCCAAAACCAAAAGCACTTACATAAATTATATTACTTGCATTTGATGGAGTAATCGTTACAGCTAAAGATGAATCATGTGATCCTGTGCCAGATGTATCACAAGTAATTGATTCAAGAGCAGTAACTAAAGTTTTTTTAACTTGTAAAACTTTACCTCCACCTGCACCAGTAACCCCACTATTTGTAATAGACATTCTTTCAACACCACCAGTTGAAAACTTGATAGTGTCAGCAGAAGGAAATGTTATACCAGTATTACTATCCGTTCCTGTTAACGCTGGGGCAGAAACTGTTCCATCAACCCCAGAAATACCAGTAGTGCCGTTAATGTTTAATGCCATAATTACAAGATAACAAGTATTGCGCCACTTGGCACGGTCACGGTCACGCCGCTGTTTATAACAGGCGATACGGTGTGCGCATTTTTACCAGAAGTGATCGAATACGATGTCGTTACATTTGTGTCCGACTCGAAGAACACCTCATCGCCGCCCGCGCCGGTTGCTCCCGCCCCGCCACCTACAGCAGCGAAAGCCGAGCCGTTATATATTTCTGCTGAACCTAAAGTACTGTTAAATCTTAGCTCTCCTGTTGCGGGACTTCCGGGACGCTGCGCCGTTGTACCAACTGGTATTTTTAGCGCGCCAGTATAGTTATGAACAACAGAACCAGTAAAAGTAGCTCCGGCTAAAGGTGCTAAACCAAAGTTTGTTGTACCTACCGGGCCTACAGTTACATAACCATTATTACTTGCGTTTCTGATTTTTAAATTTCCATCTGATGTATCAACGTGCCATTGGTAGGCATAATTTGTTGTTAATGCACCAGAATTACTATTGTTAGAGGCAATAGCTTGCAAAACATTATTTATGTCGGCTCTCACCGCGGAGCCAGTTCCGTTATCAATTACAAAATCATGTTGAGCCATGGCGTTTAGGTTCCTTTACCAAATCCTACCGCTTGATAGTTGAAATTTCTATCTATACTAGCATTTGATGAATTTTTAAAGTGTACTGTAAAGCCTGTTGAGGAAATATTTGACAAAACGAAATAATCTCCAGAGGCCATATTGCTTGCCGTTATTCCTACGCTTGGCAAACTACTATTGTTGCCACCAATAGCTGAAGTTCCTGTGAAAAATGGAGAATCAAAAGTAACATTTTTCGCCCCGGCTCCTGATGCTATCTCTGTGTTGCTCTGTTCTGTTCTTCTTTGGAAAGATGCCGTATAACCTAACTGGGTTACTTTAATATCCTGTGCGGGGTCATTTGAGTTCAAAACAGCACGAAACTGAAAGCCTCTACCCTTAAATGTACCGTTGGCAAACTTTCTGAAATCTGTATAAGTTGGGGAACCGGAACCGGGATTATCGGAAGTGGTTCGTACAAATAGTTCTGCGTTAACGTCTACGGCCTCTGTGCCATCGAAGTTTGTCCATGTATCAAGATTTGCTGTTCTGGAATCGAAAAGGTCAGAGGGGTAGAAACCTTCAGTTAAAAAATGTCGTTTAAGATCAAGGCTAAATACAGCCCCAAGATCAAGTGTATCTTTGAAATCATAAGTTCCTGTTGGTACAATCCCACCGAAATCATCTAAAGAACCTATAAGGTCAAAGTTGGTAATCTGGTCAAAACTACCACCTCCTACTAGGTTAAGGCTGTTTGTTGTCGCGTCAAAAGCTACGTTCGTTAAAGTACCCTGATATTTTGGATTATCTAAATCTTCCCTGCGCGTTTGACTTACCAAAACACCTTGAGTATCAGGTAGATCAACAATTACTGAAGTCTCCCCTGCGCTAAAACGTCCTCCATCATCTTGGAATTTTAGAATATATTCTCCTTCAATTAACGGTACAACCGCAGAGGTAGTATTTCCAGCAAGCCCCGGTATGAGATCAACTGCATTGGTAAAAGTTCCGCTACCATTTGTTAACGTGCTGTGTCGTACATAAACACGCCCGCCATGAATAACGTCAACGTCTGTTGATAAATCCCAGTTAAGTCGAATATTTTTTGAATCTACTGGCTCAGATGTTAAATTTTGTACGTTCCCCGGTACAGCAGTTTTGCCGACAGCGTTAAAAGTTGTATCAGTTGAAGTTGCGCTGATTTCTAGTGCAGCATTGTAACTAAATACTTGTATTTCGTAAGTACCTGCTTCAGTATTGAATATTTCAAAATCAGGTCTTGAAACTGTTTGACTTGTATAGTTGCCATTATTAAAACGATAATTAACTTGATATTGTGTAACGCCGAGTATCGGTTGCCAACTTATGATTAATTTTGCTACCGCCTGATTATTTATTTCTACAATTTTTTCAGAAACAGTTAAAGCATTTGGGGGGTCAGAGGGCTGGTTCAGAACAGAAACTGTTCTATCAGGTAAAGAAATATCTTGTTCAATAAACGCATATTTTTCATTAACGTACGAAAGCGCTGAAATGGTGTAATTAATTCCTTCATTTTCTTGAACGTCTATAACTCTAAATTTTTGTGCCAATATCGCAGAATTTTGAATTAGCCAAACTGTGTTTACGTTTGGGGTTGTTGATAATGCGCTTTCTAAAGTGACGACAGCACCAGAAACCCCTGTTACATTCTTGGTTTCAACTGTCCCATCGGGCATAATTATGCTCATTGTTGGATTATTTGTTGTAGGTAAATCTGTAGCTGAAGTATCATCTACTGTTATTTGAGTTGTTGTTGCAGCGTTTACCCTGCCTGATCTTCTAACCCCTGCCCTAACTGGGTCATTGATTTCTATTACGCTACCCGGTCTAACGACAATACCAGAATCTATTGAGGTATTAAAGTTCACAACTTCACTTTCATTATTTTCGCTGAAAAGTATCGCCCGCCCGAATCTGTTCGCCTGACCACGAGAAGTACAAGCAAAAGCCCTAACTTGTTTAACAACAGTACCTATCTTGTTAATCAACGCGCTATCTTCTACAACTTCATAATCAATGTCCTGTGAGTCCATGTTGTAATACGCCACAGAAACAACACTATGTCTTGTTTTTAAACTACTACCAGAATATTTAAAACCCTCTTCGTCTACATTTGCCAAACTGAAAAGGTAACTTGCATCAGTTGGTTTATCTTGAGTTATGGTAATCGTACCAGCCGACCAGATCGGCATACAGCGCATAACCCCAGCAAGTTCATTTATGAGATCGAAAGCCTCGTTAGAGTTCTGAATATTTACGTTGCATGAAAACCTTGCTTCTTGTCCTCCCCTGCCATCATTAACCAAAGTATTTGCAAACTTGGAAGCCTCTACGAAAGAAAATAAATCTAAATTTCCGTCAACGATATGATCGCCAAAACCATAACGTGTATTTGTGATGAGGTCGAGCAATATTAATGCTGGGCAACTTGTCCATTGGGCTGCGCCCATAGTGCCATTAAAAATGTAGTTGGCGGGATAAACGACCCTTCCAGTAGCAAGGTCGATTGTTGGCGTCCCAGAGCCGCCAGCGCCAGCGCCCGGAATCCTTACCTTGATTCCTCTTAGCCTAAATTTTCTCCTTGGTATTGAACTGAACTGCTGTGAATCTAATCTTAATGAAAGATACGCAGAGTTTGCGTAAACCTGTTTGTCGTCTATGATTTCAGCAAAGCTAGTCCATTGAAAAGCATTAATTAAACTTGAACTTGTTGAATCAGCCGTATCTCTAAGCACTCTTATATCTACAGGAAAAGTACCAGTTAAATTAATTCTGTATTCTTTTTGGTACGCGTCAGCGGTTCGTCCTGTAATGGTATCTGAAATAATATCTGAAAATCCACCGCTGTTATATTGAACTTGAATTTTTAAATCTACGCTAGAACCAAGCAAATCGCCTTTGTCTGTTGCTTCTTGTATCTGGGGAAAAGTTATAACAATTTTTGCTGCATCTACATCACTATTAGTTAATGATCTTGTAACAGGACTAGCAGCAGTAACATTCACACCAACAGAGGTTATAGATTCGCTAGATTCTATTCCACTCATTGCGGTTTGATTGGAAGTCCCGAAACGCGCGTCAAAACCTACGTCTTGAAAATTAAAATCTGTTGTAGCTGGACTAGCTGAATTAGCAGTTGATTTTAGTATTGGCGTATCGTTCAAAAATATATCTTTTTTGAAAGCATTGTTATATGCAGCGGTTCCTTTTGTAAGACCTTCTTTAGAAGCACTAGCCGAACCCTCTATTTCTCCCTCAGAAACAAGATCGAGTAAAGTAGCAAACTGCTTGCTGTGGAGTGTATCTGGCGTTCTTGTTGGTTGAGGTGGCGTAGGCGGTGGGGGTGGGCCGCCTGAACCTCTAATAATTTTCTTATTCATGCTGAAACTTGGTGCGTATCAACACCAGCTGAAATTACAACTGACCCGGTGAAAATTTCTCCATATACCAAAGGTACAGGAGTGCCAGCCCTGCTAGTATTTTGTGTGCCACTAAAACCGAATGAAATTCTTGGGTCATTAGGCGATGAAAATTCTGGCATTTTTGGCTTTGGAAAAAGCATATCTGAAACACCGCCAAGAACCATTGAAGCACCTATAGCACTAGTCAAAGTACCAATACCAGTTAATATACCACCTTTGACAGCGGCAGCACCTCCAAGACCAAAAGTACCAAACATACCAGCACCGGGGAAAAGGAAAGAAGCACCAATTAAAGCAGCACCAGTTAAAATTCTACCCATATTACCCCCCGCGCCAGTTACAACTGGGACAATATGTACTGTTGATTGGCCTATTGGGTCGTTTATTTGTGTTTCGTCTATCTGATCTTGGTTGATTAATACCTTATATGTATTGTCGGCCATGTGTTTTTCTAGCTCAGGAAAATTAGTTATAAGAAATCTCATAGTTTGGCCTACGCTATTAACGTGTGCCTCTAACTCTTCGTACCCTAAAAAATCTTTTAAAGGCCCATAAAATTTAATTTTCTTTAACATAACGTAGCCTTTTACCTGTACATTTTAACAGCCATTCAGAATATGGCTCTCTTGAACTCAGCCTATCGGCCAAATGGTGTAAAACTTCTCCACCTAAAAAGATTGCAACATGATTTAATCCGGGGTGCAAGATCGACATAAATAACAAATCGCCTTTTTCTAATTTTTCATCGGCCCTTAGTTCTCTAAAACCAGTACGCCAAGCGCAACTTTCAAACATTGGATTTTTTAAAAACTCTTCTGGGGTAACAGGTCTTTCCCAATCTCTAAGCTCAATATTTTTTTCTTCTTTATACCAATCTCTGACAAGGCTCCAACAATCTGTTACGCCCCAACACCAAGGACGACCAATTAGAGGGGGTTTGTAACCTGTAGGCTCACAATATCCCCATTTTTCTGTTTTTGGATTAACAATATGCCAAGGAATCCCACTATCTTCACAACTGATCTTATCGGCCTCGCTGGGGGCTGGGGGCGTACTTGGGTGTGAATGTACTATCGCAACGATTTCACCCGCATTATCGGCCTTTACATAGTCAACCGGGTCCAAAATAAAACATTGTTGTTGCGTCATAGATAAATTTCCGCAAGGAAAATATGTTTTTTTCCCTTTTTTAATAATCAACAAACCTACACTTTCTTTAGGGTCTTGCTCCTTTGCGTGTTCTAATGCCGCAATTTTCCAATCCATTATCCAGTAACCAAACCGATTGAAGGAAACTCAGCCCGAGTGCATTGTCTTTTTGGTGCTCTAACGCCAGCCATGTCACTTGGGGCGGCTAATTCAAAACTGACAACTTCTCTGTTTTCTGATGCTTTTCTATCAATCTGAAATATTTCTCTTGGGTATTCTGCCGTTGGGTCTGGTGTACCTAGTGGATTGACTTGAGTTGTTGTAGAGCTAGTTGTTGTTGAAGTTGTAGTATTAGGATTATTCATTGTGATTGTATTACCCATAGCATTTCCATGGACTGTACAGTAATATCTCAAATCTGATGGTGCATCTGGATATGGAGGTTGAAAAGTTACAGAACTGCCAGCAGAACCTTGCGTTCCAGCAACAGTAACGCCTGTTGAATATGAATCACCTGAATTTCGTTTTATTCTTAGTGGGTGTCCACTATTTGAAGAATCTGACTGATCAAAAATGTAAGTTGACCCACGTTTCATAGTTATAACTGGATTATTTACACCATTCAAAAGAAATATATTTACACCTCCGACATTTTGAACCGTTACCGTATAAGTAACTGTCTCTCCGTCTGCTGGGTCGGCAATCGTTGTTGTGGTAGTGGTTGTAGTAACTGTAGGTTCAAAGTTGATAGCGTCCAAAAATTTTGCCTGTGTCCTGATTCTTGTAAAAGTTGCCCCGGTCAAATCATTACCAACAGTTGTACCATTTACGTTTAAAAGTATTGCTGAAATAGTTCCTAAAGCATTACTTATTGTGACGGTAGGGCGTGGAATCTGGCCACGCTTGTATGCAAAACCCTCCGCTTCAACTGGAAACCTTAAATACTCATTGCCAGCCCAGACAATTTTTCCATTTGCATTAAGGTTAGAACCAGCGTGAAATCTATAGGTTGTTGCGGAACCATGTAGCGTTGCATCGGTTGTGATTGTGAAAAGCTCAATTACAGCACTAGGATTGACGTTCTGTAAATCGCTAATAATACCCGCTGTACTCAAGGCTCAAACACCTCCCGAAACGTAGTATTAATTCTTGCTCTGTTTAAATAAGTTATAGTTTTTGACCAACTATCACAAACAAATTTCTGGCTTGATGATTCTCCCGGTGCTGTGAAATCGAAACTCGCATTATCGCTTGCTCTTGCGTCCAAAAATGTTTCTATTGTATCTGCGTCCGTTTCGCTGACTTCAAATGTAAGTGTATAAATTTTGGGGTTTTTATGCGCTGCAAGGCCAAATGTAATTCTATGCTCGTAACCGTCAGCAAACTGTATAACTTTTTTTACTGGGGAACTACGTTTGACAACGCCATATTGAGGATTGATCGAGGGAAAAGTAGCCATTATGCCAATAAACCTCCGGGTCTTTGCTGTCTAATTAGTTCTGATTGTATAGCAGATGCTAGAACCCTGCCAAAGTCTCCCGCCCTTTGATTGTCTCCTTGGACGTTTGAACCGCTTGCATCTACATTAACCACGATACTTGTACCGCCTCCGCTATTTGGACTAACCATACCGCTAGAACTTGGTGTAAATATCTCTGGACCTCTTTCTCCCACCATATAACTAGAGCCTCTCACAACCCTCCCACCGAGAGAACGGCCACCACTTAAACTAAAGAAATCACCAATACCGCCGCCCAAACTCCCGAGGAAGGCGTTAACACCATATTGAATCAAAGACCTCTGAATCTGGTTAAAAACAGATGAGGCGACCTCTCCAAGGGTTCTAGTGCCATTTATTGCGCCTTCGATCGCATCAACCAAACCTGAACGTATTGACATCGACAAATCAGTATAAAGTTTTGTTAGCTCGGTAACTTGGTCAAACTCTACGCTGTTTTTGCTTAAAATCTGATCTATTAGAGACATTCTATCTTTAATTTTCGTGTTGGTATCGTCCTCTGTATCAACTACAGCGGTTTTTGTAGCTAAAATTTCAGCTTCCCTTACTGCAATTAATTCCAATAGATTTCCTGTTATTGCTATAACTTCCGTTGCTGCCGGCGCATTTGGGTTGCCGGGTCTAATTCTTCGCGCCTGATTATCTATTTTCTGTATCAAAATTCTCATTTTTTCTAGCTCTTGGGTTGAAGTTGCAGCCATAGGATTCAATCCCATTGCCGCAGATTGCAACCTAGCGATTCCTTTGCCTTGCCCAAATTGTGAACTGGCTACACCTGAAAATGGAGAACCTAAAGAAATATCGCTTCCGGCTAATCCCAACTGTCTATACGATTCTCCTAACTGAACATCTGTCATTAAGGCAACAGCTTCAGCCAAATTACCAACAATGTCGCTAACTGTTCCTAAAATTTCTTTGAACGCAGGGCCTAGTCCTTGATCTAATGCCCTTATCAAATTACCAATCTGATTTATAATCCCTTTAAACTGTACTGATAATGTGTCTTGAAATTCATCAGTTGCTTTAAGAGCTACCCCGGAAGCGTCTGCCTGTTTTAAAAGATTTTCATTAAATTTGACAAGATCATCATTTATTAAAGGAAATACTGCCTTCATAGCTTCGACACTTCCAAACAGTTTTGCTAACTGATCTGTCGTTGCACCACTAGCTGCGATCTGTTCTAATATTCCTCCAAAACCTTTTGCCTCTAGTGAAGCTGCATTAAACTCAATCCCTAGTTTCTTTGCAATTTTTTCCGCTTCCCCAGTAGGTTTTAAAATTGATACGATTGCTTGGTTTAATCCTGTAAAGGTTTGTTCTACCGGGACACCTTGCGCGGTTATTGTTGCTATCGCTGCGTTTAATTCATCAATACTTATACCAGCAGATTTTGCGGTAGGTGCGATTCTACCTATCTGCCTTGCATATTGGTCAACAATAATTTTACCGTCATTTTGTGTTTGTATAAATCCATCTACTATCTTGGTTGCTTTATCAGCTTCCAAACCATAAGAGTTCAAAACACTTGTTACCGCGTCAGATACCGTTCCCAAATCTGACATACCACCAACAGCACCCAAAGCTGAAGCCTCAAGCACTTGTGATGCTTCCGCTGCCTCAGTAAAACCCGCAGAGGCAACATCATAACTAGCGGCTAATAACTCTGTCTGTGAATATGCGCCCTCTAGGCTATTGCTTAAATGTAAAAGGTTATTTGAAAGTACGTCTACGTCAACCCCTAAAGTTCTTACCGCTGTTCTTGCCTGTTCTGCCTCGTTAAACCCTTTAAAATAATTTCTGACACTCGCCGCTACCAACAACCCCCCGGTCAAAAATCCAAACGCCTGACGTAAACCGCCAACCGATTTCGTTAATTGTTGTGATGCTCCCTGAGCCTGACGTAATCCACGAACTGCTTGTTGTGAATTGACTCTCAGGTCAATATTTGAAATAGCCACAAAGTTTTCCTATCGAGTGCGGGACTTTGATTCCTCAATGTGCCGTTTTTCCCTTTCGGACTTCAGTTCAAAATAAGCAGCGTAGAACATAAATTCTTTGTCTGTTATTCGATCTCGAAGTTCTCCTACGGTCATTCCTAGCTCGCAAGATAAGAAAAACTCAAAG
>MDTG01009827.1_pt1 | contig 10067 bp, 8 predicted proteins | sample 811421 | NCBI WGS metagenome assembly MDTG01 (sample SAMN05326645, study PRJNA326480) | marine metagenome | isolation source: seawater | place: Pacific Ocean: South East | collected 2011 | reverse complement strand
TCAAAATAAATCTTCTATCGTAAATATCGATAATATAAGTGAAAATTCTAATAATATATTAAATATGAACTTATTAAATGGATGTAATAACATTAATAATCTTAATAATTGTGGAAACAATTTAAATCTTCAAAATTTGCAGAATAATTTAAAATCTTCAGAAAATAATATTTTATTAAACTTAAATAAAAACTTAAATAAAAACTTAAAAAATAATATTAGTAATATATTAACCGATTCTAATTTTAATTATGATTCGGATAAAAAAAATAATAAAAAAAGACAAATAGATGTTTTACTACAAAATAGATACCAAAAAGAAAAAAAATTAGAACTATTATGCCAGTTTAAAAATTACAATAAGGAAAAAAAGTGGCCCTCAAGTACCAAAGTCAATTGTTTTTGGTGTTGCCATGAATTTAATAATACCCCATGGGGTATCCCACTGTCTTATGATGATGGTGTTTTTAAAATGTTTGGTATATTTTGCTCACCCAATTGTGCTGCATCATATTTATTTCAATCATTTCCTCATACTGAGAATGTTTGGGAGAATTATGCCTTGTTAAATCTATTATATTTTAAAATTTATGGAGTTAATAAAAAAATTATACCAGCTCCTTCAAAAATTTGCTTAAAAAAATTTGGAGGTCAAATGAGTATTGAAGATTATAGATATAGTTTAGCCAATGAAACAACTTATGCCATTAAATTTCCACCAGCAATTTCAATTATACCAATTATGGAAGAAGTAAATTTGAAAAAAATTCAATACCAAAATAATTATATACCCGTAGATAAAAGTAGAATTTTAAAAGCAAATAATCAACTTAGATTAAAAAGAAGCAAACCACTTAATAATAAAAATACTTTAGATAATTGTATTCAAATAAATAAAACATAAAACTTAGAATATAAAACTTAAAACATAAACATAAAACATAAAACTTAGAATATATAAGTAAAATTTTAAATTCTTAAATTCTTATATTTTTTTATTTTAAAATTTTTTTATTAAAACAATTTAATTTTTTTTTGATTTTATTTTAATAATTTAAAATGATAATATATTAACAATATGACATATAATCAATTATTCATTAAAGAACCAAATAATCAAATTATTAAAAAGGTAATTAGTTTTTTTGGCATTAAAGATTTAAATAATGAAGAATCATTTACATATTCAGATATGGAAAAGTTAAATACGGTTATGAACTTAAAAAATATTAAAACTGAATTACTAGAATTTTATTTAACATGCAAAGCTAAAATTTATTTAAATAAATGGGATCATAAATCTTGTGTGACTATTTGTCGTCAATTATTAAAAAGTATAAATTATAATCTAATTAGGAAAGAATATTGTAAAAACGGTAAAAAATATCCTGTTTATACTATATATCATAAAAATAATGCTAAATTAATAAAATCTATGGAAAAAAATAAAAAAATTGTAATAACTTTTGATTAATATTATTATTTATTATTGTTTATTTTTATATTTTTACTATATTTTAAAATATTTTTAAATAATAATAATAATAATAATATTTAAATTAAAATGTCAAATTTTGAAACTATGACTCCAGTGACACATATTGTTTTAATGATAGTATTAGGAATTATATTTTTATCAATAATATACATAGGATACGGTGGAAACCCATATTTTAGCACAGTTAGAATCGCTATTGAAAAATACTTTCCTTCAAGAACATTATCATACATATTAAATATTTTAGGTTCCTACGGAGTAATACAAGTTTTAGCCCAGGACTTAGGAATTAAGAGTGGATTAAAACAAATTGAAATAACACATAATGAATTTTCCCAATTTATTCTATATTGGGGTATGGCTTTTGCTCTTACCGATAATAGAACAGAATCTTTAGCAGGTGTGTTATTATATTTTTACTTAAAATATATTGTTTCTAAAAATGAAACAGCGGAATCATGTTCTCCTTAAAAAAGTATTAAAAAGTATTAAAAAGTATTAAAAACTATTAAAAACTATTAAAAAAATAGTAAATACTAGTTATTACTAGTTATTATATTAATTATTATTCTAGTTATTATAATTCATCTATAAATGTAGGAACTCTAGTTAAATCTAATATTTTATTTTTAATATATTTTATTGAATTATGTTTATTATTATTTTTAAAATTTTTATTCATATATTTTTTATCAACTTTCATAGTTGGTATGTTTTTTAAGTCTGGTATGTTTTTCATATTATTATAAAAATCTAAATGTTGTTTATGTAAGTTTTTTTGATAATCAGTTTCTACTTTACCATTTTCACCCTCTCTATTTCTTTCATTAATTCTTTTCATGGATTCATCTAATCCAGTATCCAATAAAACAAATAATGAAGGTTGAAATGGCATTATATGTTTCCACATATACCACCACTTGTTATACATATTCATTCTAATAGGCCCCATCGTTTTTTCTAGCATTTCTACAAAAATATATTTATCAGTGAAAATACTTCTTTCAATTAAATAATAGTCAATATCTTCTTCATCATAAATTTCATTAAGTAGTCTTTCAATTCTAGTTATGAATGTATAAGTTTGAAATTCATAACAATGTTTCTCTATATCTTGATAAAATAATTTAAGGGCTCCAGATTTTTCCCATTCATCAACAGGTTCATAAATAGCTTTAACCTTGTATCCACTATTTTTCATATTTTCTTCTAATAATTTAATTAAAGTAGTTTTTCCAGCTCCAATAATTCCATCGAAAAATATATATTTGGAAGATTTTTTAGTATCAATCATAATTACATATACAAATAAGAAAAACCAACATATTGTAGCATAAAACCAAATTTGTAATATTGGTACTTCTGTCTCAAAATCCATAGTATTCAAATTTGTTTGTTAATGCAGTATAAAATCTTAATATTAATTCTAAATATTAATTCTAAATTAAGGTATAAAATGAAACTAATATCAGTCTTATATAAATAATATAATTCTAATATAATAAATTAAAAATCATTTTAAATCAATTTTTAAAAAAATATTAAAATTTATAATAAATTTTATTTTTTTATAAATAATAAAAATGAATTAAAATTTATAATAAATTTTATTTTTTTATAAATAATAAAAAAATGTTTATATAATTTATAGGATGTCCAAAAAATCATCAAAAATTAGTAATTCTAGTAAATCCTCAATTTCTAGAAAGAAAACTAGAACTAGTTCCAAAGCCAAAACTAGTTCTAAGAAAAAAACTATAACTAGTTCAAAAGGAAAAAAAAGTTTAAAAAATAATTCAACCAATAATAACAATAATAATAATTCAAACAGTAATAATAGTTTAAAGGATAAAACTAATAACAAAAATAGTAGTGATAATAGTAAAGTTTATATGGTGTCTGAGGATAAAGAAGATAAAAAATATATTGATAAACCATTGACAATTGGTAAAGTTAAAGCAGACACTTCTTCTAAGTTTATTCCCCCATATAAAATTATTAATGGTCCCGCGTTTGCGACAGTAGAAATGAATTTAAAAAAAGGTCAAGGTATTGTCACACAATCAGGTGGTATGCACTATATGGATTCTCATATTAAAACTACCACTAAATCCCATGGTGGTATATTCAAGGGTCTTTTTAGAGCCATTTTCACAACAAGTAGTATGTTTATGACTACCTATAGTGGAACTGATAATTTAACTAATAAAATTATGTTTGGTTCTTTCTTACCAGGGGATATTTTTCCAGTCTATTTAAAACCAAATGAAAAAATTATGCTAAGTCCCTTTAGTTTAGTTTGTTATACTACTAATTTGGATATTAAAAGTAAAAGGAGATTAAGAGGATTATTTGTTAGCGAAGGTATTTATCAAACAGAAATGATAAATGATAGTAAAGATACTGGAGTAGTTTGGCTTTCTTCTTATGGAGGTTATTATAAGAAAACTTTAAAAGAAGGAGAATCATTTAAATTGGATAATGGTTTATTTTTATGTGCTCCTTCACATGTAAAATATGGAATTTCTGTTGTAGGTGGTATAAAAAGTTCTTTACTATCTGGTGAAGGATTATTAATGCACTTTAAAGGACCTTGTACTGTTTATTGCCAAGGAAGAAGTATTCCTAAACTTGAAGATTATATTACAAGTATAGCTAAAAAAATTAAAAGGTGAAAATATTAAAAACATTTTACAACTTAATATAAAAAAATAACTTAATTAAATTATAATAATTTTTTGTTTGTATTTGAGTTTGGATTTAGGTTTAAATTTTATTTTAAGTTTAAATTTTAGTTTATTATTAATTTATAATAAGTTGAATTTAATCGTTATTTTTTTGATATTTTATTTTAATTATTTAGTACCAAATCTTTTAAATTGTTAATTGCTTGCGACATATTTTCTTCAAGATAAGAATAATAATTTTCTACACGATTGAATAAAGATTGATGGTTGTTATTTGATGAAGACCCTAAAACAGTACATCCTAAATCGTTTTTTTCTAAATCAATATTTTTTTGATCATAACCTTCATTTTGATATTTGATTTCATATTCTCCATATGAGTTATAAAACCCTTTTTCATCTGGTCCTAATCCTCTTGGATTAGTAATTTCATTTCCAATATGATAATTTTGTTGCTTATTATTTGAGTTTTGATATAAATTTACTTCTCCTCTTAATTGATTTTTTTTATTTTGTGTCATAGTTTCTAAATTATTTTTACAATTAGAATTATAACTAGAATTAGAATCATAATTATAATTAGAATTATCATTAGAATCATCATTAGAATCATAATCACAATCTAAAGATATTTCCTCTTCATTCTCTGATTCATCATAATTATAATTATAATCAATATCATCTCTATTTTCAAATCCTTGATTATATTCATGATAAGAATTTTGATATGAATTTGGTTGTTGATAACTATTCATTTGTGTGCTTGACATATTTTTGTAATTACTAGGTTTTCTATGAGTTAATCCAGAATAATAAGACATTTTATTAGTTTATTATATATTATTAACTAATTAATAAAAATCTATTCAATTTCTTTTTAAATTATAAAAAATTATAAATTATAAAACATAAATTAAAAAGAATTTGTAAAATGATTTTTATTAGGATATTTTAAAATGTTCATTTGAAAGTTTCAAAAGTGTAAATAAGGTTTTTTATTAAAAAAATTTATTTAATCAATATATATATGTGTATTAGTGCAGAAGCATCTATAAATTCTTTTTTTTTTAATCTTGTATCAGTGATTTTACTAATACAATATGGAAATGATAATTTAAAACTATATAATTTAATTATTGGAATGTTTGCGATTTTTACATCTTTAATGCAACTGGTAGATTTAGGAATTTGGCTTGATTTAGATTGTAAAAGAGGTTTAAATAAATTTGTTTCAAAAGTTGGTCCAATATTAAATCATTTACAACCAACGATGATATTTGTTATAGCATTTTTGGTAATTAAATATACGGATGTTGGAAAAGAAGTAAATGAAAATTTAAAAAATACTAAATTTGAAAATTTTATGATAACTACTGAAAAAATTAATTATAACAATGTCATTAACTTACTTTATTTTTGTTTAATATCATATGTATTAGTGATTTACTATATTAAAGAAAGTAAAAGTAGTTCTGCTTTTTGTTCAACCGTATTTAAAAACCATATTAGATGGAATTGGACAGATATTTACAAAGATAATATTACTTATAGTATTATTTATACATTATTGTATGCTTTAATAGGGACTATGAATTTTTATACAATAAATCCTTTTAGTAGTTATATTAAATTAGTATTAATTCTCTATTTTTTTCAATATTCAATCGCAAAAACGATTTCCAGAATTCATTTAAGTGAAATTTGGTGTTTAATTTCAAACTCTTTACCACTAACTTTACTAATTCTGCAGAAAATTTTTCCTAAATATCTTAATTAAATAAATACTAAATATTTTTAAAAACAATTATTATAAAAAATTATAATTTAATAAATAAAAAATCTTAAAATTAAAACATTATTGTAAAAATTACTAAATATTAAAAACTTAAAAAATTAAATAAATTATTAGGAAGATTGTTGGGATGCTTGTTTGGCAGCTAATTTAGCACGAAGTCTATCTCTAGTATTGTTAGCACGATTGGCTTCCTGAACTCTTCTTTGAGTACGAGGATCATTAGCCAATCTTTCAGCAGCTTCTTTCATCTGTTTGTTAGAAATATTTTGTCCATTTAAGTTGGCACCACCACCTGAAGCCATAGAACTTGCCATTTGCTGAGCCATTTGCCCCATTTGTCCTCCCATCATTTGGTCTGTTTGCCTCCTTAAAGCCGCTTCATCAATATTACCATTGCTCATTTCTCCTTGTAATTTGGCTCCAAACTTACCTACCATATTCATTAGTTTTTTAGAATTATCTCCAGACATAAATGTGCTAAAGGCAGTTGCCATATCAGGTGGATTTCCAGCCTGTTCTTGTTTTTCTAATTCTTCAAAGTCAAATGTTTCAGTCATTTCCTTAGCAAGATCTGTAAAAAGACTACCTCCTAATAAACCTCCAAGACCTTCCATTGGATTTGTAGGATTTGCTGCATTTCCAGCATTTCCAGAAGAAGCATTAGCATCATTACTAGTACTAGTATTAGAAGATTCAGCAGAATTAGTAGCATCACTAATATCTAAACTTTCAGAGTCTTCGGAATTACTAATAATATTGGATTCACTTTCTATATTAGTTTCGGAATTGCCATCTGAATTGCTTTCCACATTAGCTTTTGCTTTAGCTAGTTCTTCTTGTGCTTGTTTCATACTTTCTGCTAAATTTTTAGAAATGGCTTCCATATCAATATTTTTCATCATTTCATTGATTCCCTCAGCTACTTTTCCAATATCTGCTAATGGATTAGCATCACCAGAAGCACCACCCATTAGATTGCTTAAGCCTCCAAGTGCTCCTAAATTTCCAAGATCTCCTAATCCAGTTAGGTCTCCAGCCATGTTTAATAATCCTTCTACCCCACTTGGATTCGTGTTTTCATTTTCGATTTCTTCATCTTTTTTATTAAGAGTTGCATCTACTTTTTGAGGTGTTTCAATTGTACCTCCAACAATCTTTAACATTTTAACAATTTCAGATTGATTAGGAATAATTCTTCTACCTAATAAAGTTAGCAACTGCAGATATTTCCAAGTAGCTTGCTGATTTTTAGGATTGGATTCAGGGGAATTCCAAAGTTGATGAAAATCCACTCCCTGAATTAAAATAACATTAGGCTGTTGAAACATAGAAGCATCTTTTTTAGAAATTGGTTCTAAATAATCATTTACTTTTGACATAAAATATTTAACATACATATCTGACTTCTTTTCTTTACCTTCTAGTAAAGGTCTATAATTACTAACTATACCATCTTTGGTAAAAGGAAAATAAGCTACCATTTCATTAAGAAACTGTCGTAAGTAAAAATTAAAATAATCTTGAAACGTTCTGTCCATTTTATTACTAGATAATTAAAATGTAAAAAGGAAAAAAAATAAAATCTAATACGCATTAAAATTATTATTTATAATAATTGTTATTTTATAAAAAATAATTAATAGATTAATTTCAAATCAAAATTAATTACCATTAAATAATTTGATTTTTAAAAATCAAAATTAATTACCATTAAATAAATTTGATTTTTATAAAAAAAATATTATTATTTAGTAAAATGAGAAAAAATATAATAATTAAAAATAAAAGTAAATTACGAAATTCAGTAATGGTGAAAGGTAAAAAAAGTAAGATAGTAAAAATATCTGGTGGAAAATATAATACAAATTCTAAAAAGAAGAAAAGTCGTAAAGTAAAAAAGAGTAGAAAATTTAAATTAAATGGAGGTCAATATTTTATTAATAGTAATAAAAAAAAAAGAAGTAAGCGTCCTAGGTCATCCAATAATTCTAAAAAAAGTAAATTAAAAAATTTTAATAAAAATTTAACAGGTGGTGGTGGTATTAATTTAGAAGCTATTCGTAATAGTGGAGGCAATTTTAAATATGTATATAATGAAACTACACAATCATATGAACCTGTATATGATATAGATTTAAACAATAGAATTGTTTCTATTACTCCTAGTCCCGATGGAAACACTATTACTGCTTTATTAGAAAGTGGAGATTTGACTAAAGTCCCTTTGAATAATATTGATAATTTAAAGTCTTTAACATCTGGTGCTACTTCTATAAAATCTGGGTGGAGTAATCTTTTGGGGAAACTGAGGAGTTCGGGGGCTCCAGGTGTGGGTGTGGGTCCGTCTGCGGCTTTGGGTCCGGGTCCTTTGGCTGCGGCTCCGGGTAATAAGGGTATGGGTCCGTCTGCGTCTGCGACTCCGGGTCCGGGGGTTCCGGGGAAAAATCTTGATGACTTATTAATACAGTTAAAAAAGGGTTTAGTTTTGTATAATTATAAAGAAAGCGAATTGAGAAACGACGAGGGTTTAAAAGAGGTAATTAAATATTATTTTAAGATAGATAGTGAAGATAACAAAAAATTTAATTTATTACCAATAGGTACTGTAGGAAGAAACATTTCCGCACGAAATGTATATGGTAAAATAGATAAAGAAAATTTAAGTTTATATAAAGCAGCATTAATGGGAAATGTTGTTTTAGGAGATTTTGGAACAGTTGAAGGTTTAACTTTTAAAGATCATTTTATAACAGACATTACAAAAGGTGATTTTTCAAAAGAAATAAAAAATGAAAAAGAAGAATTGAAAAAAGAAATACAAAAAAAAGAAGAAGAAAAAGCCAAAGGCACAGAAGAAGCAACAAACAACCGGGGGATTAAGGAAAACTTTTTATACGACAGTATTGGACAATCTGAGACACCAGAATTGCCTAACTTAAATAATGAACATTATACTGAGGATATAAAAGGTATTTATAATAATGTGGTCACTGAAGAAAAGGAATGGTATTATACATATGATTATTATAACCCTGTAATAGGTCCCGTAAGTAATTCGGAAATGAAAAATGAAATACAAAGACACCGCGAAGGGATTAAATATATAGTTGAAAATCTTCAAGACGAATTATTTATAGGAAAAACAAAAGTCTATGATGACTTGGTGGAGTTAAATATCCTTAAAGAATTGCGCGGTAATAAACCTATACACACGATGACTTTACAAGAATTTCAAGATATACAAAAAAACGAATTATGGTATTATAAACATATTGATAGGAATAAGAATGGCCGTGTAATTATTAATCCCCCCTTAAATATTAAAGCGATGAAAAAAATTCAATTCACTGATCAATACGGATTTAATGAAAGTCTTAACGATGACAATTATGATTACTCAATTAGAAAGGGGAATGAAGGTGAATTTGTGCCGTGGGAAGACCTTAAAAGAATATCGATAAAACAAAAAATTAAAGAAGAAGATATATTCGATATGACCTTAGATAAATTCCAGAAGATACGAGAAGAATACTTAAAATCATCATGGCATAGCAATGCAACTTTTGCAAAAGTGTTTTCTGATGATAAAAAAGATAAAGATGCAGAGGCAAAAAATGCAAATGAGAATAACGACCTCCTAGAGGGCAGGTTAAATAAATTAAACCAGATTAAAAACCTAAGTAAAAATATAGAGGCAAAGGAAAACGAGGCAAAGAAAAATAAAGAATTAAGCCTAGAGGACAGGCTTAAAGAACTAGAAGAAGATACAATGGCAGAAATATAACCGGGTCAGGTTTTAAATGATTTTAAAGCGCAAAATAATAACGAACTTAGCATTCAAAAAGGTGAGTAGATAAGCATTTTTATAAATACTAAAAAAAATGGCTTTATAAAAATTAGAAAACAAGACGGAAGTGAAGGATTCGTACCAGATGATTACATAGAAATAGAAAAAACCTAATTTGATGCTAATAACCTATAATTAGTTTTAATTTTTTTATATTTTTTAATTTCATTTCTATATTTACTACAATTATAATGTCAATTAAATAAATTTGAATTTTGTTAAAAAAATATTATTATTTAG
>MDTG01241556.1_pt1 | contig 10068 bp, 7 predicted proteins | sample 811421 | NCBI WGS metagenome assembly MDTG01 (sample SAMN05326645, study PRJNA326480) | marine metagenome | isolation source: seawater | place: Pacific Ocean: South East | collected 2011 | reverse complement strand
GGGTTATGTTGGTGTAGTTCGTGCTGAATTTTTAAGAGCAAGAAATTTTGATTATATAAGAGCAGCAAGAGCATTAGGAGTATCAAACACGACCATTATGTTTAGGCATTTGTTACCAAATGCCACCATTGCTACAATTACATTCCTCCCTTTTAGTTTAAGTGCTTCAGTGACTGCTTTATCTGGACTGGATTTTTTAGGTTTTGGACTACCTCCTGGTTCAGCATCTCTTGGAGAAATGGTAAACCAAGGTCGAAATAATTTACAAGCTCCATGGCTTGGAATAACTAGCTTTTTAACTTTGGGATTAATGCTTGGCTTATTGGTTTTTGTAGGTGAGGCAATTAGAGACTCATTGGATCCTAGGAAAACATTTAACTAAAGTGGATAAGATAATATCAGTTAATAATCTTACTATTTCATTTAAAAATAATGAGGTTGTTAAAAACGTTAATTTAGAAATTACTAAAGGTAAAACTACAGCAATAGTTGGTGAGTCAGGCTCAGGTAAAACATTAACTGCATTAAGCGTTTTAAAACTACTTCCTAATAGTGCAAAAATAAAATCAGGAGAGATTTTCTTTAAAAATAAAAATATTTTATCTGAAACTGATAAAATTATTCAAAAAATAAGAGGAAATAAAATTGCAACTATTTTTCAGGAACCAATGACTAGTTTGAACCCACTTCATACAATAAATAAACAAATCGAAGAAATAATTTTTACTCACAACAATATAAATTCTAAAAAAGTAAAAAAAATAACTAGAGATTTATTAAATGAAGTTGGTCTTAAAGATTTATCTGAAAGACCTAAAGTATATCCATATGAGTTGTCAGGGGGGCAAAGACAAAGAGTAATGATAGCTATGAGCATAGCAAATAACCCTGATGTATTAATAGCTGATGAACCTACAACGGCACTTGATGTAACAATTCAAATGCAAATATTAGATTTATTATCAAATCTTCAAAAAAAACTTGGAATGACAATGCTTTTTATTAGTCATGATTTATCTGTAGTAAAAAAAATATCAGATTTTGTATATGTTATGAAAGAGGGGAAAATTATTGAAAGTGGTAATAATGAAAAAATATTTAAAAATCCCGAACATGAATATACGAAAAAATTAATATCTTCTAATAGTAAGAAAAAAATTAATCTATTTTCACAACAAAAGGAAATTTTAAAGATAGATAATTTAAAGGTTTGGTATCCTATTAAAAAAGGCATATTCAAGAGAACAATTGATCACGTTAAAGCAATAAATAATTTAAGTTTTAGTCTCAAAAAGGGTGAAAGTATTGGAATTGTTGGTGAGTCTGGTTCTGGAAAAACGTCTCTAATATTAGCTATACTCAAACTAATTAAATCTGAAGGAAAGGTGCTTATTAATAATAGAGATATAAATCAATCTAGTCAAAATGAGCTTTTAAAGATGAGAAAAGAAATTCAAATAGTTTTCCAAGACCCTTTTTCATCTTTAAGTCCTAGAATGAATATTGAGGAAATAATATTAGAAGGTTTGAATATTCATTATTCTAATATGTCAAAAGAGGAAGAAATTTCAAAATTAAAAAATGTTTTAGATAATGTTGGTTTAAATTATTTTGAAACTATAGAAAAATATCCCCACGAATTTTCAGGCGGACAAAGACAGAGAATTGCAATTGCCAGAGCATTAATACTGGAACCAAAAATTTTGGTTTTAGATGAACCTACATCTGCTCTTGATATAACTGTTCAAAATCAAATAATAAAATTATTAAATGAATTGCAAAAAAAACTTTCTTTAAGTTATGTTTTTATTAGTCATGATATGAAAGTTATTAGATCTATCGCAGATAAAGTAATTGTTCTTAAAAACGGTATTGTTGTTGAAGAAAATAGTAGTGATGAAATTTTTAATAATCCAAAGTCAGAATATACAAAAAATTTAATTAGATCTGTATTATAAGATGAATTATGAACCTAAAAAAGAAATAGCCGAAAAATTATTAAGAAGCTTTAATGAAAAACTTTATTTTGATGTAGTAAAAAAAATATCAGAATTACGTATAGAGTATCCAAACTCTATTTTTTTATTAAATGTTTTAGGAGTAACATACAATGAATTAAATAAATACGATGAAGCAATTAAATGCTTTAATGACTTATTAAAAATTAATAAAAATTTTGCAGATGCATATTTTAATTTAGGTATAATTTATAAAAAAATAAAAGAAGAAAAAAAATCAATTTTTAACTATAATCAATGCATAAAAATTAATCCAAAAAAATTTGAGGCATATAATAATCTAGGTAATATTTATAAAGAAAGACAGGAAATAAAAATTGCAATTGAAAAATATTTACAATGTCTTGAAATAAATCCAAATTATATAATTGCACTTCAAAATTTTGCTGTTTGTTTACAAAATTTTAAATTTAACAAAACATCTAGCATAGTTGATAGACACATAATTAATTTGTTAGAGCAAAAAAAATTAGTAAGACCTGTTGATATTATTTTCACAATAATTGATTATCTTTATTTAAATCCAAAACTTAAACTTATTTTAAAAAATATAGATAATTTAGAAAATAATTTAACTCTAAATGAATTAATTATGGAAATTTCTAATATTAAAATTTTAATACTACTAATAGAAAATACTCCAATAACTGATTTAAAAATTGAGAAAATTTTAAGATATTTAAGGTCAGAAATTTTATTAAATTTATCGACTTTAGAAAGCAGAAAAGTTGCATTAAAATTAATGAAATCAATAGCCAAACAATGTTTTATAAACGAATACATATATTCTTTCGGTAAAAAAGAAGAGGGTATTCTAAATAATATTGAAAAAAAAATAATTAAAGATTTACAAAAAAATTCTTTTACACAAAACGACTTAGAAATTGCATGCTTGGCTGCTTATATGCCATTACATATATTAAAATGGTCAAATAAGATTAAGCAAATACCAAATCTAAAAGATTTAATACAACAGCAAATTAATGAACCACAGGAAGAACTTAATCTTAGAAAAAAATTACTTTCATTAAACATTAAAAATAAGATTTCATTAAATGTCAAAAATCAATATGAAAATAATCCATATCCTAGATGGAATAAAGTTGCTTTGTATGGAATTCCAAAAAAACCTTTGATTTTTTTCAAAAATCTTGAACTTAATATAAATGAAGAAAATATTCAAAAATGGGAAAATATAGATGTATTAGTTGCTGGATGTGGTACTGGACAACACGCTATAACAACAGCAACAAAGTATGAAAATTCATTTGTCACAGCTATTGACCTAAGTGCACAAAGTTTATGCTATGCAAAAAGAAAAGCAGATGAATTTGAAATTAAAAATATTGAATTTATTCAAATGGATTTATTGGACTTAAAAAAAATATCAAAAAAATTTGATATCATAGAAAGTGTTGGCGTATTGCATCATATGGATAACCCATTTACAGGTTGGCAAATATTGAATGAATTTTTAAATCCTAATGGACTCATGATGATAGGCCTTTATAGCAAAATTGCGAGAGAGCATATTTCAAAAATTCGTAATGAAATAAAAAAAGACAAAATTAATATTAATGAAAAAAATATAATAAAATATAGAGAAGAAATCATATCTTCTAAAAATTTTAATTTTCATTTAATAAAACAAAGTACTGATTTTTTTTCACTTAGCACTTTAAGAGATTTATTATTCCATGTCCAAGAACATACTTTTACAATTTCACAAATAATTAAACATCTTAATCATTTAAAATTAACATTTTCTGGTTTTGAAAATAGAAGCATAATAAATTTATTTAAAAATAAACACAATGACAAAAAAGATTTATATAATCTAAATCTTTGGAAGAAGTTTGAAATTGATAATCCAAGAATTTTTGCAGGTATGTATCAATTTTGGTGTCAAAAAAAACTATAATTTTTTCAAATTATTTAAATCTTCATCTACCATAATATTTACAAGTTGATTAAAGTTTACCGTTGGCTTCCAACCTAAAAGTTTTTTTATTTTAGTATAGTCTCCTTTTAGATATTCAACTTCATTTGGCCTAAAGTATATTTTATCAATTTTTACATGAATTTTAGTTGTTTTTTTATCATAACCAACTTCTTTTATACCTTTACCCTTCCAGGCAATTTTTATACCAACTCTTTTAAATGCTAACTCAATAAAATTTCTTACAGAATGAGTTTTATTTGTAGCTATCACAAAATCTTCTGGTTTTTTATATTGCATTATTTTCCACATTGCATCAACATAGTCTACTGCGTAACCCCAATCCCTATATGAGTTAAGGTTTCCAACATAAAGTACATCTCTTAATCCTAATGAAATTTCTGCTACTGCTTTAGTAGTTTTTTTAGAAATAAAATTCTCTCCCCTAACAGGACTTTCATGGTTAAACATAATACCATTACATGCAAACAGACCATATGCTTGTCTGTAAATTTTTGTATTCCAATATGCTAATAGTTTTGCAGATGCGTAGGGACTCACCGGCATAAAATCTGAATTTTCATTTAATGTTTTTTTTTGATTACCATACATTTCAGAAGTTGAAGCTTGGAAAAATTTGACGGATTTTTTAAACTTTAGTTTTGATATTGCATCTAATAATCTTAAGTTACCAATACCATCAACATTTGTTGTATATTCTGGATTAATGAAACTTATAGCTACATGACTTTGAGCACCTAAATTATATATCTCATCAGGTTTAATTTTATTTAATAGATCATAAAGAGACAAAGAATCTGTTAGATCCCCATAATGAAGAATAAGTTTTTTTCCCTTCATTTGATGTTCTTGATAAATTGAGTCAATTCTCTTTGTATTAAAAGATGAGGCTCTTCTTTTAATTCCATGAACTTCATAGTTTTTATTAAGTAAAAATTTAGCTAATAAGGACCCATCTTGGCCAGTTATTCCAGTTATAAATGCTATTTTTCTTTTCATATATATTGCAATAAATTATCTCTTGTTTTTATACCAGTAATTTTTATTAATTTATAATTATTACAAATAATTTGACTGGGTTTTTTTGATTTTAATTTTTTATCAACTTCAATTTTTTTGTTAAATTTATTATAGGCGATTTTTAATGCTAAATCTTCAAGTGTTACACCATTACCAGATCCACAATTAATAATACCATTATTTTTTTTAGATATAATGGAGCATAATTGTTTAGTTATATACTCTATTGAAGAGATATCTCTAATATTATTATAATTTTTTAATTTAATTTTATTACCTTTTAATTTTTTAATCTTATCAATTATTGAGGGTATTAAAAAATCTTTTGATTGCAATGGGGAATAGTAGCTAAACAATCTAATAATTAAATAATTTGTTAGATATTTCTGTATCTCTTTTTCTGATTTGAGTTTTAATTTTCCATAGTAAGTAAGTGGATTGACTCGAGATACTTCAGATATTTTTTTTTTAGAACTCGAATAAACATGTGATGAGGAAATAAAAATTAATTTTTTTCTAGAGTTGTAACTTTTCAATTTTTTAGTAAGGAATTTTACACTATTATAATTAACTTTTTTGGCATATTTTTTATTTTTATTTACATCATTAATAGAAGTTACAGCAGCTAAATGGAGAATTATATCAACTTTTTCTATCCATTTTTCGAAATTTTCTAAATTCAAAACATCAGATTTGTATAATGAGATAGTATATCTATTTTTTTCATATTTTTTTATGTAATTTATGATAGATTTTCCTAAAATTCCTTTATGACCTGTAATTCCTAAAATCATTTTATACCATGAAAATACTTATAATAATTCCTGCATATAATGAAGACCAAAATATAGTTAATTTAATTAAAATTATTCAAAAAAATTATTTAAACTACGATATTTTAATAATTGATGACTCTAGTAATTCATTAACTAAAGAAATTATAGAAAAAAATAAATTCAAAAATTTAGAATACATTAAAAGGAATATCAAAATGGGTAGAGGAAATGCAGTCAGATTTGGTTTTGAGTACTCAATAAAAAAATTGTATGACTTTATAATTGAAATGGATGCTGATTGTTCTCATGATCCTCATGAAATTAAAAATCTAGTGGAAAAAATTACTAAAAATAATTTTGATTTAATTATAGGAAGTAGATATTTAAACAAAAGCAAAATTATAGGATGGCCTTTAAAAAGAAGAATTTTCTCAAAATTGGCAAACTTCTTAGCTAGGTTTTTATTTGGTTTTGATATAACAGATTATACTAATGGATTTAGAATTTATAACAGAAAATCAATTATAGAGCTTATGAAATATGATATTAATAATCATGGTTTTATTTATCTAACTGAAACTTTAGTGATTTTAAAAAAGAAAAATTACCTTGTGGGAGAATGCTCTACAATATTTATAAATAGAAAGCATGGAAATAGTTCATTAAAAATAAATGAAATAATAAATTCACTTTTAGGGATTTTTAAAATTAAAATAAGAAAAATATGAATTATTTTCCTTTAACAACTAATACTTTAAGTAATGAAGATAAAAAACTAGCGATAGATGTTATAAAAAGTGGCAATATAACAAGAGGTAATTATAATAAATTAGTTGAACAATACTTTACTAAAAAATTTAAAAGATATGCATTATTAGTAAATTCTGGTTCTTCAGCTAATTTGTTGGCATTTTCATTATTGGTAAATAAAAAAAGAAAATATAATTTAAAAAAAGATGATGAAATAATAATTCCTGCACTATGCTGGTCTACATCATTATTTCCAATTATACAAATGGGTTTAAAACCTGTTTTTGTAGATGTTGATATTAAAACCTTAAATATTGATTTAAAACAATTAGAAAAGAAAATAACAAAAAAAACAAAGGCAGTTATGTTAGTTCATGCACTAGCTAATTGTACAAATATAAGTTTACTGATGAAGATATTAAAGAAATATAAATTAATTCTGATTGAAGATACTTGTGAGGCATTGGGCTCTAAATATAAAAATAATTACTTGGGTACATATGGAGCACTTGCTTCCTTCTCATTTTATTTTTCTCATCATATTACTTCTGGAGAAGGCGGATTAATTTTATGTAAAAGTTATCAAGATTACAAAATTTTATTATCTTTAAGAGCACATGGGTGGTCAAGAGAAATTGATAATTTAGAAAGAAAAAAATCTAAAAAGTTTAATAAATTATTTAACTTCATAAATCTTGGATATAACTTAAGACTAACTGATATTCAGGCTGCATTACTTCTAAATCAGGTTAAAAAAATTGATAAATTTAGAGTTAATAGACTCTATAATTATAATTTAATTTGTAAAATATTTAAAAAAGATAAATTTTTAGAAAATCATTTAATATTTATAGTCAGTCAAAAAAATACTAAAGTAAGTTGGTTTAATTTTCCGATTATTCTAAAAAAATTTAAGAATAGAAAAAGAGATATAGTATGTGAAAAACTTAATGAACTCGGAGTTGAAACAAGGCCGATAATTAGTGGTGATTTTTCTAAACAAAAAGTGATTCAGGATGACTTTATAGATTTATCTAAATTACGATTTTCTAATGCTACTAAAATTAACAATTCTGGTTTTATGTTGGGTATTTCTTCTAATAAGTTAGAAAAAAAAATAGTAATAAGATTAGCAAATGATATCAAAAAAGTAATTAATGCAGTAAAATAAATATTTAATTATTTTAAATCATTAAGATGAGCTTATTCCTTGGTTTTTATTTTACTGTTCCGTTAATTCTACTTGGTTATGGTTATATATTTTCTAGAATCATATTAAAAAATAATAATCACAAAATAGATATTGGTTTAATTGGATTACTGGGATTTTTATTTCTTTATTTAATTTCAAATATAACACATTTTTTTATAAATTTTGATAACTCATTAATATTTATAATACAAATTTTAGGCATTATTTTTTTTCTATATTCATTGACTAGTTCTAATATTAAAAAATTTGATTTGTTTAAATTATTATTTCTTAGTATAATTTTTTTACCCGTTGCAATTATTACAGAACCTAATGAAGATTTTTATCATTATTATTTACCTTATATAAAATATTTAGAGTCATCAAAAATTATTTTTGGATTGGTAAATATTAATGACACTTTAGCTTACTCATCAAATAGCTTTTATGATATTTTAGTATTATTTAAATATCCTTTCAGTTTTAAAAATTCCTACTCTATTCCTATTTTTTTCTTTTATATTTTTTACTTATTTTTTATAATTAATAAAATTCTTAAATATAATGATTTTTTTTATATTTTTATATTTTTATTATCTCTTATTTCGTTCACAAGTTTAAGAGATTTTGGAACAAGTATACCTCCACAGTTGGCATTAATAATTTGTGCTTGTTTAATTTATGAATGTCTAATTTACGGTTATAATGAAAATAAGATAACATTTGTTATAGTATTAATCACACTAGCTATTATTTTAAGAATCAATAGTATATTAATACTACCATTATTTTTATTATTAATTTATTTTTATTATAAAAAAATTCCAAATTATATTTATAATAATATTATTATAGTTTTTACTATATTATTAATTGTAATATTTTTTTTAGGAAAAAATCTTATACAATCCTCCTGTTTAGTTTACCCTATTCATAATACATGTTTTTCAAATCTTGATTGGTCGACAGATTTAAAAATAGTAAATCAAAAATATAGCAAACTTCAAGCAGACTCTAAGGGATGGTCTTTTTATGCAAAAGAAAATTTCAATATTAAAGATAAATATGTATGGAAAAATTTGAACAAAGATAACTTTATTGAATATAAAGATTATGCAACAACAACACCTTTTTTTTGGACTAAATATTGGATAAAAGATCCTAATTATAAAAAAATATTAAATTTATTTTTATCAGTTATTATTATTTATTTTTTGTTATTAATTAATTCTAAAAAAAATTATAATTCACAATTCTTAGACAATAAGAATAATTTTATTTATCTTCTTTCGTTTTCATTTTTTTCATGTCTTGCTTGGTTTTATTTATCTCCTCAAATAAGATATGGAGGGGCATTTTGTTTTATATTTTTTTTTAGTATTTCTATAAAATACATTAATGAAAATTTGAATAGAGATATAAAAATAATAAATTTAATTTTAATTATATTGATTGTCTTTTCATATGTTGAATATAAAAATTTTAATAGGATCTATAATAGTTTTCAAAATGAATTATTTGATAATTTTCCATGGCCAAATTTCCATGAATTACAAATAAATAATGATTTTATTATTGAAGAAAAGAATCGAATAAAATTTAATAAAAGGATTTACTCAAATAAGCTATTGTTTGATAATAATAACGACTATATTTTAATGTGTGGAAATATTGATTTTCCATGTATTCCTGAAGGTAAAGAAGTTTGTTTAAATAAAGAAAAATCTAAATACGGGTATTTATTTTATAGTCATAACAAAGATAATGATAATTGTTATAATTTTATGAATAAAAATATTCTTTATTAATTTTTTGGCGGAGAGAGAGGGATTCGAACCCTCGATAGTGTTGCCACTATACACGCTTTCCAAGCGTGCTGATTAAACCACTCTCACATCTCTCCATTTAAAGACAAAGAACATATTTATTTATACATAATAAAATATATAAGTAACATTAAAAATTTTAATTATATTTAATGAATTCAAAACTTCAAAATCTCAGTATTGTTGTACCAGTTTACAACGAAGAAAAAACTTTACTAGAACTTTTAAAAAAAATTGAAGTATTAAAAAGTGGATGCAATCTTGAAGTTATAATTATTAATGATGGTTCATCAGATAATTCAAGAAAAATTATAGATAATAATAAAGACTTATATAGCAAAGCTATACACTTAGAAAAAAATTCTGGTAAAGGAAGAGCGGTTATTGAGGGAATAAAAGAATGCAATTATGATTACATTCTAATTCAAGATGCTGATCTAGAATATGATCCTAATGATATTTTTATTTTTTTGAAAGAAAATGAAAAATTTAATTATGATTTAATTATGGGAAGTAGATTTATTGG
>MDTG01136065.1_pt1 | contig 10068 bp, 8 predicted proteins | sample 811421 | NCBI WGS metagenome assembly MDTG01 (sample SAMN05326645, study PRJNA326480) | marine metagenome | isolation source: seawater | place: Pacific Ocean: South East | collected 2011 | reverse complement strand
TGGAAGCTGACCGTGCATGGAATAGTATAAACATTGCTTAGTTGCTTGTATTCGGCTTGAATTAATTCAGCGTAGGCCTCTGAAACTGTTATTAGGGCATAAGCATTAATTATCTGTTTTTTTTCTAGATACCTTTGCAGTCTTGCCTTCAAGCTATTATTGGGCCAAACACCACTTTCGGTCATATATGCAGAGTGTGGTTCAAATGACTCTACCATAAAGGGAATTCTTGTCAATTTACTTATGAACCATGCGATTCCTCCCGCAGTAGCTCCTCGAGCAATTATTAAGCTTTTTTGCCTTGGTTCATTGCGGATAAGGCTCCAGAATGAAATAGTTGTTTTAATAAGTTGCAATCCTGAGTTTTCGAACCTGCCAATTAATGCAGGACACCAACTTACCTTTAACATTTCGTGTTTTTGATATTTCGAAATGTCGATTTCCCTAGTATAAAGAAAAATATGATTCGCTATTCCCTGCTTGATTAAGTAATCAATTGTTGGAATTACACTAGACTGCGCGATTCCGCTAAATCGTGGCCAATAAGATATAAAGTGGACGCGGTCATACATGAATGTTCAAAGTTATGCTCGACAAGACAAAAATTGACGGAATTAAAGAATCTACTTCATTTGCAAGAAAAACAAGGCATGAAGTATTATCCTATCGATAAGTCTCTTTTTGAACACAATCGGAAACTATTTTGTCAATGTTTAAGGACAGGATCTCTGGCAGTATTTAACTCAAATGATATCATTACCACCAGTGCAGATAGCACTCGACCGTTTAAACAACACAGCGATATACTGTGGTTAAGTGGTATTGATCAGGAGGAAAGTATTTTGGTGCTCTTTCCTGACTGCCATGATGAAAAGCACAGAGAAATTCTTTTCCTGAAAGAAACCAACGAACACATTGCCATCTGGGAAGGTGAAAAACTGACTAAGGAATCCGCATATGCAACCTCGGGCATAAATACGGTGTATTGGTTAGATCAGTTTGAGTCAATTTTTAACCAATTGGTGAGTGAGGCGCAAGCCTTATATATCAACACCAATGAACACTGGCGTGCCAATACGGAAGCACAAACCAGAGAGGATCGGTGGATCAATTGGTGTCAAGAAAAGTACAGAGGTCATGAGTATTTGAGGAGCAACCCAATTTTACATGAGCTACGAGCAGTGAAGCATGATATAGAAATTGAGCTAATGCGCCACGCTTGTTCCATCACTGAAAAAGGAGTGCGGAGGATTCTTGACTTTATCAAACCCGGAGTGATGGAATATGAAATTGAGGCTGAACTCTGGCATGAGTTTGTACGCAATCGATCACAAGGATTTGCATATACGCCCATCATAGGTTCTGGCCGAAATGCCTGTGTATTGCATTATATCGAAAACAACCAAGAGTGTAAAGCAGGCGATATGATTTTGATGGATTTTGGTGCCGAGTACGCCAACTATGTATCGGATTTAACACGCTGTGTGCCCGTGAGTGGACGATTTACCAAGAGACAAAAAGCCGTGTACAATGCTGTACTCCGTGTGAAGAATGGAGCAATTAAGTTATTGCGACCTGGCAAAAAACTCAAAGAATACCATATAGAAGTTGGGCACCTTATGGAAAAGGAGTTGGTTGATTTGAAGCTGATCACCAGGGATGATATTAAAAACCAAGACCCAAACTGGCCTGCGTATAAGAAATACTTCATGCACGGAACATCGCATTACATTGGGTTAGACACGCATGATTATGGTTCGTGGAATGCTCCAATTCCGTCTGGTTCGGCCTTCACGGTGGAACCAGGTATTTACATTTTGGAGGAGAACCTTGGAATAAGATTGGAAGACGATTACATTATCACAGACGATGGACACGTAAACCTGATGGAGTCTATTCCAATCGAAGCCGAAGAAATTGAGGATTTGATGAATGGCTGAGCACTCTTTCAAAGGAGTTGATATCCATTATGAAGTGCATGGCAATGGTCCATGCGTTGTATTGATTCATGGTTTTCTGGAGAGCGTGTGGATTTGGAAAGACCTCATACCTGAGTTTGCTAAAAGCCACAAAGTCATCGCTATTGATTTGCCAGGTCATGGGATGAGCGAAAATATTGGATACGTGCATCAAATGGACGAAATGGCGGAATGTGTTCAGTCCATCATACACGCGTTAGGTATTCTCAGGGTTATGCTCATTGGCCATTCCATGGGAGGTTATGTGGCGCTCGCTTTTGCTGATTTGTTTCCCGATCAAGTGCAAAAACTTGTGCTTTATCAGAGTACGGCAAAGGACGATACTCCTGAAAAAAAGGCTGATCGCAATCGGGCCATGAAGCTGATCAAGACTAACCATCAGTCGTTCATCCGGAGTTCTATTCCGATGCTTTTTCGTCCAAAGAATAGAGCTATTTTCCGTGAGCAGATTAATGAACTCAAGGCAGAAGCACTGAAAACCTCACGTCAAGGGGTGATTGCTGCACTTACAGGAATGCATGATAGGTCAAATCGAGAGATAATATTAAAATTTGCTCCATACCCAGTAGATATTATTGCAAGTGATTATGATCCTATAATTCCTCTCGAAGAATCAATTTATCTGAGCGAGTTATCAGAAAATGTGAACCTTGTATTGATAAAAGGCACTGGTCATATAAGCTATATTGAAGCATTGGATGATACGATACACGCGTTTAAACAGGTCATGAGATGAGCACTTTCGATCGATTTAAAGGTTGGATTACCCGCAGCAACGCACATTGTGTGTTGCTGCCGTTTTTCATTTAAAGCTTTTCCAACCTTGTGCTTTGATTTCTATTTCCTCACCCTGTGGATAAACAATAGCAGCACCCAATGCCTCGTCGGCAATATGTCCAATTATGCTTATTCCTTCAATTCCTTTCACCTTTTTATAATCAGCTTGGGTGACGGTGAATAGCAGCTCGTAATCCTCGCCACCATTCATTGCACAAACGCTAGGTTCGAATTTAAACTCTTGAGCTTGAGTAGCTGTAACTCCATCAATGGGAATTTTTTCCTCAAAGATTCGAGCACCGCAACTACTGTGCTTACAAAGGTGCAATACCTCAGAGCTCAGTCCATCAGAGACATCAATCATACTGGTTGGCACAATTTCTAATGTGGCTAGTTTTTGAATTACATCACCTCTAGGTTCAGGCTTAAGAATTCGCTCAATTACGTAGTCAAAGCCATCAAGATCCGGTTGCACATCCTGATTCTCCTTCCAAACTTCTTTTTCTCTTTCCAGTATTTGCAACCCGATATATGCTGCACCAAGATCGCCACTGACGCATATCAAATCATTTTCTTTTGCTCCGCTTCTGCAGCACACTTTATCCTTATCAACTTTGCCGATAGCCGTGACCGAAATGGTCAATCCAGAAACACTCGATGTGGTATCGCCTCCAATAAGATCTACCCCGAAGCGCTTGCAAGCAAGGTTGATTCCTTGGTAAAGTTCCAATACGGCCTCAGCCGAAAAGCGGTTTGATACGCCAATAGAAACGGTAATGTGCGTGGGAGTGCCATTCATAGCAAAGACATCGCTGAGATTCACCGCCACCGCCTTATATCCAAGATGCTTGAGTGGAGTATAGCTCATGTCAAAGTGAATTCCCTCGAGCAACATGTCGGTGGTGACCAGTTCATAGTAATCACCTCTGTCTATAACTGCGGCATCATCTCCAACACCCATTTTGGTGGATGCTTGTTTTATTTCAAGATCCTTGGTAAGGAGATCGATTAAGCCAAACTCACCGATGTCACTAAGCTCTGTTCTGTTCATTTTTCTTCAAATTCAAGCGCGAAGGTGCAAAGAATCAATCGTTATACGAATCACAGAGTTGAGATGTGCTATAGAAACAAAGTGTTTAGTGTCATGCTGAGCTACCGACCTTAAGGTGGTAGGGGGTTGAAGCGAGACACGGACTTGCAATTGTCTAAGGCATTCGTAATTAAACTTCATGAAATAACTTTGAGCGAAATCACAAGCTATGGATTTAAGCAAGATTCTTTTTCTCGATATCGAAACTGTTTCACAATATCCAGTGTTTGAAGAAGCTCCACAAGCTTATCAGGAACTCTGGGAGCTTAAAGCTAATTTTCTGATGAACTCTGAAGATGATACGATTGAGACTGTGTATGAACGTGCAGGTATCTATGCCGAGTTTGGAAAGATCGTTTGTATTTCTGTAGGGTTTATCAATCAAAATGGCGCTGAAACCGATTTGCGTGTGAAATCGTTTTCGGGTAAAGATGAAGCCACATTATTGAAAGAGTTCGCGACATTGTTGAATAGCCATTACAATGGAGCGGACCATCTTTTATGCGCCCATAATGGAAAAGAGTTTGATTTCCCTTACATCGCGAGGAGAATGATTGTCAATGACGTGAAGATCCCTAAAATTTTGAACATCATGGGTAAAAAGCCCTGGGAAGTTGGCCATTTAGACACGATGCAGATGTGGAAGTTTGGAGATTTTAAAAGCTACACCTCACTCAAGCTTTTGGCGCACAGTTTTGGCATTCCTTCACCTAAAGACGATATCGATGGAAGCGATGTGGGGCGTGTATTTTGGAAAGAGGATGACCTTGAGCGTATCGTAACCTATTGTATGAAAGACGTGCTTACCTTGGCTAAGGTTTATTTAAAACTTGTGCAGTCGGATATCGAATTAGAATAAGTTCTACCCAAACAAATATATTTTTCCGAACGCCTTGATAAAAAACTTTGCTCGCCCACTAGTGATTTGATTCTGAGCATAGGAATTTGTACCATATTTTATCTAGTTTCCCAACTATTTGGACTTACACTCATGTGGAAAATTCCTTGAACGAGAACTCTTTTTCCATCAAAAAAGGGGATTCCGTATAGGAAACGATCTGTATAAGCCAACTTAATAGTTTTGCAACGGACTTGAAATTGTTTTGGATTTCGAACGGTTTGGTCGAGTTTTACCTTTCCGCATGACTGAAATTCAGCACCAAGACCGTGACGTTGAAATTCATACCAAGAACTCGTATCGATGTAGTTTATACTTTACGGAGGTGAGGGTTGATTAAGAGCAAATTTGAGGGCGCTTTTATTAATTCGATATAGTCTGTCATAGTCAAACTTAAACTTCATATAGTACCTTAAGTCGTCGTCACTCCACTCGTTGCCGTAAGGTTGGGCAATGAGATTTTGAAATGAAATCAGTGCACAGAGTCCAAGTATAAGTTGTTTCACGAACCTTATCGATTTAATGCTACCCTTAGGCTAAAAACGTTGGAATATAGCGCCACGCTTTGATCACCAATATCGGTCAAGGCATAGTCAATACTCAGCACATCCTTAATGGTTACCCCAACACCAATATTGGGTTGGAACGTATAATCATAGAAATCGCCAATTTCTGCTTTGATCCGTTGAATGTTTCCAACACCACCACGGATGTAAAAAATTGATTGATAGGATAGCTCAAGCCCCACATTCGGGTCAAAACTGAATGGTTCTGCCACGATGAGTACATTTCGCATACCATCGGTAGTGACATCTACGTTCATTTCAGGCATGATGCCCACTTTTTCCTCAATCACAAATTTTCTACCAATGCCTACGGCAAGCTTAGGTAAGGTGATTTCTAACCCATTCTGTGGAATTGCATTACCGGTTTGTTCAAAAACTGCTACTGTGGTGCTGTCGAGAGAATAGCTCCATGAATTAAATGTTGAAGTCACATCACGGCCAACCGCACCAAAGTTCCATTTACCAAATTGATATTGTATCCCAAGGTCAATACCAAAGCCCCAAGCACGAGCCATATCGCCAATTTGCCGGTAAATGACCTTTCCATTTCCACCGATACTGAACCCTTTCGCACCCAACTTTTTGGCGTAGCTAATCAGAAATCCATAATCGGCTGCGGAGAACGTAGTAATGCGGTCATAGTTTACTTGGCCATTTTGGTCAATCAGCTGAGTGGTATTTGGTATATCATCCACACCAAAACGAATGGCACTGATTCCGAAGGTACTGGTTTCATCAATTTTGGTTGCAAATCCAGCATAGTCGTACTTGGCAATACCCGCGAAGTATTCTGCGTGTTGAGCAGCTACCTGGAGATTATCATCGATCTTGGCCAATCCAGCTGGATTCCAGTACGCTGCGGTAACATCACTTACAGACGCCACTTGTGCTTTACTCATACCCAAGGCTCGAGCACCAACACCAATGCTCAGGAATTCATTGCTGTACTTGCGGGTTTGAGCAAATACAGAAACTCTGAGAACAACAAAAACAACGGAAAAAACGATTCAAATTCTTCTCATAATCAAAGCCAAACAAATGTACGAAGGAATTATGCTGCGGATTTGGAACGGATATAACTGCTTTTCACTATGAAAATTGCCCGAAAGACTACTGTTTAAACGCAATATATTCGTAACATGTTAAAAGCCATACTGCGCTTCATTCCCAATTTTCTCACACTGTGCAATGCCGCTTGCGGTGTGTCTGGTATTGTTTTAATCGGAAATGAGAACATGATTGGTGCGGTTTATTGCGTTGGTATCGCTCTTTTGCTCGACTTTCTCGATGGTTTTATTGCTCGATTGTTAGGCGTACAAAGCGAAATTGGCGTGCAGCTCGACAGTCTGGCCGATGGCATTACGTTTGGAGCGCTGCCTGGACTTATTCTATTTCAAATGATTGTGATATGTGAAGGCGCATATTTTGTTGATTCAACGCAGTGGCCATTGGAGGTGTGGATAAATGCCTCTATTGCTTTGATCGTACCAATGGCGGCTGTCTATCGATTAGGACTGTTCAATTTAGATCGGGCATATTCACCTCATTTTCTTGGATTGCCTACTCCTGCGATGACCTTGGCAGTATTGGGGATTCCACTGGTGTTGGAGCTTAATTATCACCTTAATTATTATCATGTCATTCCAGATTTTTTACTCGAAGTATTGAGAGATGAGCGAAGGTGGAGTGCTACCGATGTTTCCGTTGTAAAGTTGATGAATCAAAGCTGGTTTTATCAGGTGTTATCGGTGTTTTTGGCTTTGGCGATGGTTACACGAGTGCCGATGCTTTCCTTAAAATTCAAAGGACTTAGCTGGGCGGTAAATAAATGGCGCTATTTCATACTAATTTGGGTATTGATTTGCTATTTCGTTTTCTTGGTTCCATACATCGATTTCCCTTTGTTTGATTGGGGGCTGGTTGACTATTTGGTACTCCCAATATTTATGATTGGGTATTTCGTGCTCTCGGGGATTTATGCCATTTTTGGCGCACCAAAGTCACAGATAGAATAGTATGAAGTTTAAGGCCGAAATCGATATCATGCCCCATGCCAATCTGCTTGACCCACAAGGGAAGGCAGTTTCATCTTCCATGGGTAATCTTGGGTTGAGCGAGATCACCAATGTTAGAATTGGAAAGCATATTACGCTCGAGGTGGAAGCAGATACCGAAGTCGATGCCAAAGCCAAAGTTGACGAAGCTTGCAAAAAGCTCCTTTGTAATCAGATTATGGAGAGCTATTCGTTTGTGGTTTCTTCTTGAGCCTTTTTGTTGACAGGTTTCACCTTTTTCAACTCAAAATTCTGACCCAGATAAACGCGCCTCACTTCGGTATCGTTTGCTAGGTCTTCGGCAGAGCCTGCCTTAAGGATATTTCCTTCAAATAATAGGTATGCTCTATCGGTAATCGAGAGTGTCTCTTGCACGTTGTGATCAGTGATGAGGATGCCGATATTTTTACTTTTCAAGGTGCTAACAATAAACTGTATATCTTCAACGGCAATCGGATCAACCCCAGCGAATGGTTCGTCCAACAAGATGAAATTTGGGTCTGATGCTAGCGCACGAGCAATCTCGGTTCTTCTGCGCTCACCTCCGCTCAGCAAATCCCCTCGATTGGCCCGCACGTGTTGTAATCCGAACTCATCTAAAAGCCCTTCTAGTTTTTCTTTTTGGTCAGATTTGCTCATGCCCTTGCGCATTTCGAGCACGGCTTTGATGTTGTCTTCTACACTCAATTTTCTAAATACAGATGCTTCTTGTGGCAGGTATCCCACACCTTGCTGAGCCCGCTTATACATCGGTAGACCTGTAATATCGCGACCATCGAGATAGATCTTGCCGCGATTGGGTTTAATCAATCCAACAATCATGTAGAAGGTGGTGGTTTTTCCAGCTCCATTGGGTCCGAGTAAACCTACAATCTCGCCTTGCGATACATCCACAGATACACCTTTCACTACCGTTCTACTTTGGTATTTCTTTACAAGGGCATCAGCTTTTAATATCATATTAAAACTCAATTTGGAAGGTTAGCCTCACTCCGAAAGGCACCACGTTTGGATTGTTCAAATATGACAATCTCCATAGCGCATCAACTCTAAAAATCTTTAAAATATTCTCAACGCCTACGCCAGCCTCAAAATATGGTCGGTTTAAGTCATAGAGATTAGCAGGAAACTCCAGTTGAGTTCTATGTCTGTCAGAGAGCCCGCCAATGGCACTGCGCAGTGTGACAACTTCTCGCCATTTTAAATTTTTGAATAATGGCACTTTATTGAAGAATAGTCCATTAAAGTGATGCGTGTAGAAAATGGATACCCACTGATCGCTTATGAACTCATAAAAGTTCATGAGGTTGTATGAATAATCATCATAGAAATAGGTTTGGTTGCCTGGAAACATTTGTAACAAGGGGTATGGAAGGGTCCCCCAAATTTTTCCTACATCTACTATAATTTCACTTTGACCAATGGGGTTGATAGGGAAACGGTCCGTTACCCTTAAGGATAGTTGCTGGTATTCGTAATCTCCACCTAAGAATCCTTTGATTCCAAATCTTGCATTTAACTCAACAATAGGAAACTTTGTTCCGAGGCTTACTCGGTCTAACTTCCCTTCGATAAAGCGCTCTTGAAAAGCAAATCTCACACCAACCGAGAGATCGGCTGTGCTTATTCTGTTGATATCCCTAATGGTGCCGTCTGAAGCTTCCCTTTGAAAAAGCACATCACCAACCGACCACATATCCTTTCTGCCAAATTCAACTTTGGAGCTCAATCCGTGAAAGAACTCAATCTCATAGCCGCCTTTATACTCCTCAAATGCATTGAATCGAAATGGGGCTCTCCGAAATACGGAGGAAAGGATATTGTCTGTTTTCCAAGCATTGGCACTTTGGCCCAGCTGTTCGAGGTCTTTCTGAGTGCTGAAGCTCACTATTTGGCGAGGTGATTTGGATAGGAAATATCGTGCCCCAGTTTTATACTTAAACCATTGGTCTTTGGTGCCATAGGCAATGTATCCGTTGAGTTCAAGTTTGTCACTAAAGTTTGCATTGGTTCTGCCACCTATCCTTAGCCTTACGCCCTCTACTTGGTTAAAGCTGAGCGCAGTGTAGTAGGGTCCGAGATCAACATATTTGGTCTCATAATGTCCATTTATAAATAAGGTAATGATGTCAACATAAGTTCTAAAGGCTTTGATGTTTTGGATGGTATCCACCATTTCATACACCTTATATTCATTATCACTAAGTTTTTCAGGACGTTGGTCCTGCCAAAAATCATCAGTATGATAATTAGCACTATCAGAGACTACAAGGTTGTTGAATCGGCGGTAGAAATTATCTTCTTTTTCTTCGTTGATTTTGAAATCATCATAAATAGTGGTTTTGCGACCATAGAACCCGACCGCTTTATCAGATATGTTGAAATCAACCACTACATTTTCTTTGGTAAGCATCCAAACCTCATCTTCAACCTGATCATATTCGTGGTGTACAGAAAAGCTATTGATCCAATTGATGTTGGCAGATTCGAGAATGTGGGCATCTATCTGCTTCACCGCATAAGTAGTGTCATGTATCCACATCTCACCTTCAAAAACGAGTTCGCTTCGCCTGCGAGGTATGAAGGCAATTTGAAAGCATTTTTTACCATCCAATATTGCACTATCCAAGAGATAGTATTTATAAGATACTGAGCCAAAATCGGATAGTGGACTCACGAAGCTTTTACCGAATGCATCCACATA
>MDTG01076906.1_pt1 | contig 10068 bp, 11 predicted proteins | sample 811421 | NCBI WGS metagenome assembly MDTG01 (sample SAMN05326645, study PRJNA326480) | marine metagenome | isolation source: seawater | place: Pacific Ocean: South East | collected 2011 | reverse complement strand
TTGAGGAGGTTGTTTAACGGATTTTTGCTCTCCTTCCTCAAAACATATAACCGATGCCTTTTTTCCTGTCGCTTCACTGAGTTGTGTCGCCATTTTCAAGGCAATTGAGCTCTTACCGACACCGTATCCACCCGCAATGATATGCAGGGGGTCAGATGGGTCTATTTGTACGGGTTTCGGTATTTCTGCCAAAATCGCTTTTTTTAGTTGATCGAGAAGCTCTAGCTTGTTTTGGGGAGAGGTTAAGGATTGAAGAAGTACTGTTTTCAGTTTCCTTGACGTTGGGGTTTCTTGAAGTATTTCGAAAAACTCCCTTTTTAGAAAATTATTGGATTCTGTATAAAATAAATCGTTGGTCGATCGACCATCATTTCTTGATGAAAGCAGAGCAATCTCGTCTTTTACAATATCTCCGACATCTTTGAATGATCGTTTTTCAGAGAATTCTTTCTCTGGTTTTTCTGCACTTTTTTCGGCGACCTCTAAAGCGCGATTGCTAGAGTCGCTGTCAGTCTCAATTGATTCCCGCATCGTACTTGTTTTAAGGTTTCTTTTCTCTTTTTCAGAGTAACCAATTACGAGAGCTGAATGTTCTCGACAGTCGCTACTTCGCAAAATAACTGCTGACGGCCCATATCTTTCAGAGATCTCTTTAATGCCGTTTTTTAACAATTTTGTCTCCAAGGTAGCAATTCTCATGGTTTATTCTCCATCTCTTTATCATTTTCCTCAATATTTTCAGGCGCGTCTTTGTTTATTCCAACGCGCGCCAAAACTTTTATGCTTTGGTCCTCTGGAATTTCCGTGTAAGCGAGGACGGAAACATCAGCGAATCGCTGCTTCAACATTCGTGCCAGCCAAGGTCTAATTGGTGGCGCAACAACAATCACGAAGGGGAAACCAGCGTTCTCCGCTGCGTCTTTCTCTGTTTTTACAGATTCGATTAAGCCTTCAATTAAACTTGGCTCGACAATTAACTCACCAGCCTGAGCGCTTTGCGCTAAGCTTCCTATCAGCATCTGCTCAAGTGTTGGGTCGAGAGTTATTACATTCAACTCTTCCCCCAAATCCACAAGATTTTGAATCATCAATCGTCCTAAACGTGGCCTTACCAGAGCTGTAAGTTCATCAGAGTTCTGAGTCTTGCTGCTCTCGGTAAGCAACGTGTCAAGAATCGTGTGAATGTCTCGAATTGAGATTGACTCATATAAAATATTTTTCAAAACCTGCATTATTGTCACAATCGATAGCTTATCAGGGACCAAGTCCTCGATGAGTTTTGGTGAACGCAGTGAGACTTGATCGAGAATTGCTCGAGTCTCGTCGTGACCCAATAAATCGCTAGCATTTGAGCGGAGAAGCGCACTGATATGAGTTGCTACTACGGTTGCCGAGTCGACTATGGTGTAACCTGCTATCTTCGCTTCATCTACTTTACCCGGGGAGATCCAGTAGGCGTCTAAGCCAAAGGCAGGTTCTTTTGTCGGAATTCCTTCGAGAGATGTTTCTACATTGCCTGGATTAATTGCCAGCTCATAACCCATCTTTAATTCGCCAGTTCCCCTAACAGCGCCTTTGATTAAAATGTTATATAACATCGGTTCAATTTCTAAGTTGTCTCTAATTCGAATAGGTTGTATTAGAAAACCCAGTTCAGCTGATAGCTTTTTCCTAATGCCTCGTATCCTCGATAGCAGTAATCCGCCATCGTTTTCATTCACTAGTGTTATTAGCCCGTATCCGATTTCTAATCCAATCTGATCGACATGCTCAATGTCTTCCCAATCTAATTCAGTCTCTACTTGGTCCTCTTCTTCTTTGGATTGAGCGAGAGCAGTTCTCTCTGACAATATTTCCTTTCTGTCAATGTAGTATGCGAAAAGACCTAAGCCCGCCCCAGCAAAGATAAAAACCGCGTGGGGCATGCCAGGAACTAAGCCAATTAAAGTAAGTATAATTGCTGTAATTTTTAAGGCCTTTGGATTTGTGAGTTGATCTCCCGTCTGATTTGTCGTGGTTTCGGAGGTTGTAACTCTTGTTACAATGATGGCTGTAGAAAGCGATAAAAGTAGCGATGGAACTTGTGCTACAAGTCCGTCACCGATGGTTAGGAGGACATAGATCTCGGCTGCATCCGCAAAGCTCAGATCATTCTGGGTAGTTCCTACGATCAGTCCGCCAATAATGTTGATAGCGAGGATTAGTAAGCCCGCTATAGCATCGCCTCTGACAAATTTTGAGGCGCCATCCATCGATCCGAAAAAATCGGACTCTTGTCCAACTTCTTCTCTTCTTCTGAGAGCTGTCTCCTGATCTATGATGCCCGCATTTAAATCAGCATCGATAGCCATTTGCTTGCCCGGTAGGGCGTCGAGGGTGAAACGTGCGATTACTTCTGAAGTTCTGCCTGCACCTTTTGTAACAACGATAAAGTTAATTATCATCAAGATCATAAAGATGATGAATCCCACCACGTAGTTGCCGGCGATCACAAACTCTCCGAAGGAGGCGATTACATTCCCTGCCGCATCAGGGCCCTCGTGGCCTCGTAACAGCACTACTCGTGTCGAAGCCACATTGAGGCTTAATCGGAGCATCGTTGCGAGTAGCAGGACTAGTGGGAAAGAAGAGAATTCCAAGGGGCGGTGGACGTTAATGCAAATCATTATGATTATTAGTCCGGCCATGATGTTAAACGTAAATAAAACATCCAGCGCAATTGATGGCAGTGGTACGACTAGCATCGACATTATTGCCAGTATTACTGCAGGTATTGCTAAACCTTTCGGGTCGGTAAAGTTAAGGGAGTGTCGTAAATTTGACACCAGCATTGAATTCATTTTTTTTCCATATATATCAGTAGTTTATGAATTTTAGTTCGGTTTTGCATTGCCGCCGTTATTACCTTACATTAGATAAAGCAATTCCTGTGCCAGTTATGTATGACTGGTCTGCCAAGACTAGTAAAGATGAAAGCTTAACTGTCGATTGGGACACTGAGATATTAGAAAACCGTCCGAAATTAAAACAAGTGAGAGTCAAAAAACATGGTTAAATCAATTGTTTGTAGCCGAATTTTTAGAGTAATCGGTAGAAAATTAAGTTTAGTTTTGCTGGCGTCCATTTGTGCGTCTTGCACAACTTACGTTCCTTATTCCGATGAAAACAGTTTTTACGGCGGATTGATTGAGGCAACAGGGTACTCAGTAATCCAAGCTCACTCAGGTAGCGAGCCTGAACAGCGACTTATGGCTATAAAATCAGCTCGCTTGGATGCTTTTCGCCAGCTCGCTGAGGTGGTTTATGGGGCTTACATTGACTCGTCAACGACGGTTAATGACCTGGTAATCGAGAATGATTCTTTCCGTGCGCGCGTGGAAGGGGTTATTTACGGGGCAGAACTAGTGAAAATTGAACCCATTTCGGACGACACTTATGCGGTAACGCTTGGTCTTCCTCGCAACCGGGTGAGTGATCTTAGGCTTCTGTATATGAAATTAGTAGCAAATAATTAATCCTTTAGAGATTGATGATGAAATTTAAATATAAAAATCAATGCTTTGCGGTAATTAGTGCGTGCTTTTGGCTTCCTTCTTTTTGCTTTGCCCAGGCAGATACGACCGAGCTTGATCGGATAAAGTCTGCAATCGTCGACGCGGCTTTGGAGCAAGGTGTCTCTGTGGTTTCCAATGCCTTTATTGATGAAGACGGTAAGTTAGTCGAATCGTCCTTTTATCGAGCGGGTGCCCAACTGCGCGGTGTAAGAATTCCCCAGTTTTTTGCTGAAGAGCCATACCAGGCTCAGGTTCAGTTCGCTGATACAGCTTTTAACACAAATTTAGGCTGCGAAGAGTTAGCGATTCATCGATACCGCAAGGGAGTGAGGTTGGATTTATCCTTCGGAAATTTAGGTGGCCTATCCACGAGAGAGTTCAATGACTTAAAGGCTTTACTGGGTTCGACTTTTCAGGGACTCACTGAAGAGTTGATTCAAAACAACGACAGTCTTTACTTGTTGCCAACTTCTGTGTCGACGCGAGCTCCTGCTGAAAGCTCATACCAAGCTGCACTGCGCCCTCGCACAAATGATGTTCGGAATGCGAACCTAGTCCTAAAATTCGAGGTCGAGGACATTGAGTTTGTTCAATACACCACGCGGCGAGTGCTGAAGAATGCGCAATCGCAGACCATCAAGGCGGGACGTTGGGTTGGAAGCGAGCTTGGCATAATGAAGCAATCGGTAATGAAATCAGGCAAAACCGAGGCTTTGGCCGCTCCCATTAATTTTGACCTTTTGATTTCCATGCAGGGTACAGACGCTTCAGGAGAGGCTTCGGGCGAGATTTATTTTGAGGATAGAATCAGGGTCAGGTTTGATCAGGTTAAAAATACATTGGAGGTTGTCAGGAGCGTTCAAAATAGATTAGCAGGCGTTACAGATTCAGCCTTGCGAACTACTAGAACTTTATTTGATCGCTCTCGTTTAGTTATGGGGACTACGAGATCCTTAATCAGCAATTCCATGCCATTCATGAGTAACAGAGACAATGCAGAAACTGATACGCGAAACGCGCAACAAGGTACTGAGACAAACCTAAGGGACGATGGATTTAATCCGTCGCGGGCCTCTTTTGAATCTAGTTTATTGAACGCATTGCAAAGCGTAGTTGTAAGCTCGGTTAACGTGATAAATTGTAATGTTGAAGAGTTGAAGCTTTATACTGCTGCGGGCATGGGTCCCGGCTCTTTTAAGCTCAATCAAGGGGCGAGAGCTGGAATAACTATTGGTGATAAATTTATTGTAAGTGCTGATAGTTTTTCGTCTGTGCGTCAACCAATTTCATCAAGTCAATTAGATAGCTTAGCAATTGGTGAAGTGGTTCGAACTTCGGAATACAGCTCGGATTTCATTATTATGGATGGGCCTACTCAAGCTGCGACCTGGCTAAGCGCGACACCTTTTTAGAGGAGTAATCAAGTGACACAGATAGGACGACAGTTTAAAAATATTAGAACAGCTGCTGGAATAATATTGCCCTTTTTTTTCTTGACGACGTCTGCCGTTGCCGCTGATTCGAATTTAGATCGGGCGCTTGAGACTTTGTTAGCAGGATATGATATTCAAGATTACCTAGAAGTTCGTGACGATGAAGAAATGAGTTCCGGTTACTATCAGGTTCGTACCGGTGATACCCTAGACGATATTATATTAAGAGCAATCGGTGAAACTCCGATTCGAAAAAATATATTGCGTGATGCTTTCGTGAGCGCAAATCCAAATAGTTTTAGGAACGGTAATCCTAATTATTTGTTAGCAGGGCTTAGACTTCGTATTCCGGATGCTGAGGATATTGTTGCGCTCTTATTTGATATGAATTCAAGAGAAATGCGTGGTGCTGATCGGTCTCGTGATAGCTGGGTGCACTTCCCTTAATCCATCAGTTAACTTTCAGATTTTAAAATAGTGAATGGCCCTGAAAACATAAGCCAATATGTCCGTGTACCGATTGCTGATCAATCGGCCGTGTCTATCGTAAGACTTTCACCCCTCGTTGCAAAAGAATTAAACCTGAATAGTGATCAGATTATCCGAGGCTTAATCGCAAGAGATGGCCGGTCTGTCGAATTTATGCTGGCGAATCAAGGCAGAAGCTTTCCAATCGCACTCGATGACTGGAAAGGAAAGACGCTTGATTTTAAAGTCTCCTCCGATAATAAGGGTGCCTTTTTAGAACCCCAGGTAAATGTTAATTCAGCTTCTAAAAATTTATCGCCGAGCCTAACGAGTAACCCGATACATTCGATTACTCCTAGTGCGCTAGCGACCTTGATCTCTAATCCGAGTTTCTCCAAGTTAAAATCTGTTGGGTTTTTGAATGCCAGTCCTTTGGCTGAATGGGCTAAATCAGTTTCGGATCCATCTGTCTCGCAACTAGTCGCGCCATTCAGCCATTCCTTAAAAAAAATTAATGGGATCGCAATCAAGCGGCAGCTGCAAAGTAATGGATATAATCTGGTTAGTTCGAGTGTATTACTTGATCCTTCGGAAAAAATTTTGAATTTCGGTGAGCTGTTCACTACCTTGCTTGAGAAAACAAAAGCTATGAAAGAACGAGAGAAAATTAATTTCGACTTGGATGCGGTCGATTTATTCACGGAATATTTAGAAGCTAATAAGATCGAATATCTTGTAAAGCAAGATCTGCGAGAAACGGGGATCAGATTTGTTTTGATGTTTTCAGATTTCCCAATGGCTGAGGTTTATATCGAAGGGAAAGGCAGCAATCCTAAGAAACATGTTCGGCATAAGTGGTCGATCGAAGTAAAATTAAGTTTTAGCAGTAATAATAATTTTTGGTGTCGCGTTGAATTACTTAACGATAGTTCAGTCAGTATCGCGCTACGTATATCAGATAAAAAAATGGCGAGCTTAGCTCGCGCCAACGTCGATAGATTACAGTCTTCGCTTGCACCTGTCGGAGTAAAGCTCACGCGCTGCACAATTAGTGGTGGAAATTATCAAGAAGAGGATCGGCTGTCTTTCCTAAAACCGAGTGGGAACATGGACTTGAGGGCGTAATGCAATTTAAAAATAAAAAAGCCGCGGCATTAGAGTACTCGGGAACGGGCGCTCCAATCTTGGTTGCAAAGGGTGAAGGGGAAGAAGCTGACTTACTTATTGAAGCGGGTCAAGACGCGCAGATACCTATTCTTGAGGATGAGGCGCTGTCTAATTATCTTCAGGGGTTGCCGGTTGGCGATGAAATACCGGAAGTCTTATTTGAGTCAGTTGCGGTAGTGTTGTCATGGGCGTACTGGTTACGCGACAAAACTCCACATTGAAAACTCAGCCCAATTACTTTGGGAATCGGATGTTGATTATCACGTTTTTTTCTTGAGGTGCTCGTACGTTCCGCTTTTTTCAATTTGAGTTCCGTGACCGAGGCTTGCAAGTGCTTCTTGGATCGCGGTTAGCTTTTGATTAATTAGAATTTCGTTGCGCTTATGTAAATTCTGACACATTAAGACCTTTGCTGAAAAGGCCTCGTTTTCTTCAATGGCCTCAGGCGTTGGCTGCAAATTTTTATTGTGTTCGGGAGCGGATGCAATAAGAAAATCGAGTAGTTCTTGTTTTCGTTTTTGCAGGCCTTCGAACTGATCGAAGTCTTGAGATTTCAGAAACTCAAATTCTCGCTCTAAGAGTTCGTGTAAGGCATCGAGTTCGTACGCGGTGGTGTTGCGCTCTTCCAATGTGTCTTTCTCCGTTAACTTTAAGAATTAAATTAAAGAGACGGATTGAATAGTAGCAATCGAAAGAGAGATCTACTAATTTTCTACGCCACTTAAAGTAATTAAAGCAGCTTCTCGAGAGGAATATAACTCTCAGCAATCTTTTTATCATCTAGCGGATAATTCCCACCCTCAAGAGCGAGCCTTATGTCGGCAACTTTCTTAGCGTCATATTCTGCTATCGCTAATTCCGCTTTTAGGGTTCCTGATAATTCGACTGTACTGTCAATTGCTTTGGTCACTGCCTCGGTGAGGGCTGGTTTAATCGCGCTTGATTGGTCTGCCTTATTTTGTTTCACGGCGTCAACGGCCGCTTTAGCCGTTACATTTACGCTATTTGAGTTGGTTATAGTGTCTGTCATAGCTATGTCCTACTATATATTGACAATTTTAAATTTTGATTTATTTTTTACTTCTACGGATTACCCATCGACAGCAGAGCGTGACACTTTACCGAATGAAACAAGTTATCTCGAATTTAATTAGGGTCTTGCTTAGCGTCTTTCTGTGAGGCCAACGCCTGTAACTGTTGCAAACACAATTTCATTTGACTCTTGGTTTTGGAGTTTGATTCTATCGCCCAGGTAACCATCCTCCACAGCCAACATATCAAGCGTCACTGTAAACTGACTGCGTTGCACCTTCAATGTGACAGTCTGCCCAGCTTTCACGTGGGGTTCGATAGATATGTCCGAAAACCTGACTATTGAACCTGGGTTCAAGCGTCGCTTTGCTGTGGCTCTGGCAAGCTGCGAGAGCTCAGTTATCGCGTCTTGAGGGAGCTGCCCTGTTCGCATCTCCAGCTTAATCATACTTTGATCGAAAAGACTCCCCCGTTCGAGGAGAGATGTAATGACAATGGCCTGTTGGGCCGTCGCAAAATCTGATTTGGAGACGATATCATTAATTGATATGTCTCGAGTTAGAACTGAGTTTCTTAAACTTTCAGGGTCAAGTCGTTGATCAAATTGTGTCTCCGAATATGGTTTATTCGTTGGTATAAGCGTCGATAAATCAACAACACTGCCCTTCTTAAGCATCTGATTTGCATAGTATATTGTAGTGGTTTCTTCTAATTGATTTGGTCTTACTAATTCCCCTTTTTGAACAGCTCGCTTGAGGACTCGGCCCACCGCATCGGTTTGTTGCAATTTGGTTGCAGCAATTGCGGAATCGATGAACTCGGTCGCAATGTCTGAAGCGGTGAGGATACTTCCCTGCCCGCGTGCACGCGTATAAACGAGCGCTTCGGTTTGTCTTTGAATTTGAATTCTCAACACTGCCTGCCAGTTTTCGCTGGGGCAATTGACACGGACATTAGTTTTCGCGCCAAAAGCAAACTCTACCCCGAACGCCGTGTCACAGCTGGGGACACGGAATCTTCTATCGCTGGCTTGAACCTCTATATTGTCAGGCAAGATTCCTTCTTCGCCGCTGACCCAAGCTTTGACATCCGACACTAAATTCGCTTTAGCCGAGATTTGTTGAGCTGATTGTTGAGAGAAGCTGGCTTGTGCGATGAATGCCAGGATAAGAGTGGCCCAAAGTCGACTCTTGGCGGGGTAGATTTTTTTTATCGTGGACAGTCGCTCCATGCCGCAAGTGTAGAGAAAAAATAGTGGGAGGGCTACGGTAATGCCGCTTTTTTGCCGCTTGCCACTTGCCACTTTCATGCCGCCTTTGGGTAATATTTTCTTTTAGCTTGTAACAGGCAGATGCTTAAATTAATCATTAATTTTTCATATGTGGTTGAATAAAATGAATTTTTTTTGATTTTTTAATAAATTCCCTGTTTTGGCACGGTTTCTGCTTAAGTCTAAGAAACAATGTATATGTCTTCACAACTAAAGTCATTTTGTTGAGGAGAGGTGGGAAAAAATAATGGCCAGATCACTAGACAGTTACTTTGCATTTAATAATGCAGCGATGACGGTAAAAAATCAGAGGCTTGAGGTGATCTCGGGCAACATCGCGAATGCAACAACACCAGGATACAAGGCTAAGGATTTGGATTTTGCCTCCCTTTTAAGGAAATCATTCGCTGAAGGCGGTGAGCCGCTGCCAATCACGGCGGAAAACACAAACAAAGGGCACCTCGGTGGCTCAATGCGTCCGGCTTGGGCGGATTTGGAAGAGGGTATTGTTTACCCTGTTCCTTTTAACCCGAGTCTCGATGACAACACGGTTGAAATTGGTGTGGAGCAGGCGCGTTACGGACGAGCCGTAGTGGATTATCAAGCGTCAGTGCAGTTCATGGAAAATAAAATTTCAGGGCTTAGAAAAGCCTTTAGGGGAGAGTAATCATGTCATTTGACAAGATAATGTCAATTGCAGGAAGCGGGATTAACGCGCAGCTAGTTCGAATGAACGCTACCGCGAGTAACCTGGCAAACGCTGGCGTCGTTTCGGGGACTTCGGAAGGTGCTTTCAGGGCACAGAGACCTGTCTTTAGCGCTTTGCTTGAAGGAGAGACCGCGGGTGGGTTTGGCGAATTACCAGGTGGGGTTCGAGTTGACGAGATCGTTGATGACACAAAACCGATCGAGCAGATCTACGAACCCTCTAGCCCGATGGCAGACGCTGACGGATACGTATACGCCTCAAATGTGAACGAGGTCGAAGAGCTGATTGAAATGCTCGACGCTTCGCGTGCTTATCAGAATAACGTTGAGATCGTTTCTACAGCAAAGGACCTCATGGTTAGAACATTAGAAATAATTAAAGTTTAATTTTTGAATCTTTAGTGAAAATTGGAGCAGTTAATGGCGACAGACATAA
>MDTG01019352.1_pt1 | contig 10068 bp, 11 predicted proteins | sample 811421 | NCBI WGS metagenome assembly MDTG01 (sample SAMN05326645, study PRJNA326480) | marine metagenome | isolation source: seawater | place: Pacific Ocean: South East | collected 2011 | reverse complement strand
TTAATCGATCAGTATATTTCTTTTTATCTTCGAAATTTAAAGGATCATCTTTTGGTAAAGGCGTCTCAATTATTTCAAATTCTTTATTATCAAAAAAAGTTTGAAATCTTTCTTGACAAGTTAATTTGTGATGTGCTCCACATTTAGGACAAACCTTAAGATTTGCCTCCATATCTTCTTTGTAAATTAGGTTTTTACACCCACATGTTGTCCAAAGATTTTCTTCAGTTTTGGAAGATTTTTTTTCAAAAAGAGATTTTATCTTTGGTTTAATAAACTTTGAAATCCAATTCATATAATTTTTTTTTTAAGATTGTACACTACATTATCCAACTTTGTGACAGGATTTTGTCCCATTTTGAGTGAATTAGTTATTATTTTACACAACATACTGCCTATAACTAGACCATTTGCTGATTTAAGTGAAGAAATAGTTTTATCAGTAATACCAAACCCAATCACAATATTTTTTTTTGGATTGATTCTTTTAATTTTATTATAGTTTTCGAGAATTTTTTTTGGTGAAACTTTTAATTTACCGCCCGTGGTTGACAACATAGATATATAGTAAAGCATATCATGCGAGTATTTAATTATTTTTTTCATTCTATCTTTTGATGTAGTGGGGGATAAGAGCTGTATAAAATTTATTGACTTTTTTTTACACTTATCCGCAAAGTTTTTATTTTCAGGATAAGGTAGATCAACTATAATTAAACCATCTACACCAGATGACCTACAATCTTTTAAAAATTTATTCTCACCACTTTGATAAATTAGATTATAATAGCCCATTAATATAATTGGCTTAGAAGGATTATTTTTCCTAAATTTTTTTACAATCTGAAAAACATCTTTTAATTTTATTCCATTTTTAAGAGCTCGATGTGCACTGCCTTGTATTTGTCCACCATCTGCTATAGGTGTGTTATGTGGAAACCCAAGCTCGATAATATCTGCATGTTTAGATATTTTATTTAATATTTTTAAAGAATTATTTTTAGTATTGTCTCCAGCAACCGTGTAGGTTATTAAAGCTGGCCTCTTTTCTTTTCTGCAGCTATTAAAAGCTATAGCTATTTTAGACTTCATCTTAAATATGACCCTAATTTTTGTTTTATAATGTCCTTATCTTTAAGACTGTCACCACAAGAGTTTACAATAATTACTTCAGAAGAATTTAATTTAGGGGCAATCTTTATTGCTTCAGCAAAAGCATGTGAGGGCTCAAGTGAGGGAGAAATATTTTCAAGTTTTGAAACCAGTTGATAAGCTTTAAGAGCTTCTTCATCACTAGCAGAAGTGTATTTGGCTCTTTTTGTGTCTTTTAAAAAACAATGCAATGGAGAAATTCCTGGATAATCAAGGCCAGCAGATATTGACTCGGTTGAACCTATCTGACCTTCTTTGTTTTGTATAACGTACTGTGCAGCTCCATGCAGAATGCCAATTTTAGACCCATTAGTTAGTGGCGCTGCATGCAGTTTGCTATTCTTTGGGCCACCAGCTTCCACTCCAATAAATTGGGCATGAGTATCTATAAATTCATTCCAAAATCCAGCTGCGGAACTGCCACCTCCTACACAATTAATTAATTTTAATTTATCTGGAATCTTTCCAAATTCTTCTTTTAATTGTTTGATTAGTTCTCTTGATATTTGAGCCGTGCTCCAAGCACAAATTTTAATAAAAATATTGGGTCCTACCGTGGAACCTACGCAAAGATGAGTTCGATCACAATTTGATACCCAATATCTCATACACTCACTTACAGCATCAACAAGTGTTTGACTTCCAGTGGTTACAGGAATTATTTTTGCCCCATTTTTTCTTATAGCTTCTACGTTAGGTCTTTGTCTTTTAATATCTTTAGCTCCCATAAATATTTTACATTTAAGACCAAATTTTTTTGCTGCCATAGAAAGCATTTTTCCTGCATATCCTGCTCCCGTATCGCCTATAATATATTTTTTTCCTGCCCTTTTTGCGATAAGACAATGCACAGTAGCATTATAAATTTTGTGAGCTCCTCCATTAGCCTCAGAAACTACTTTTGCATAAATTTGTGCACCTCCGAGATAATCTGTCAAATTATTTAATCTAATAAAAGGCGTAGGGGCACCTACGTATGTTTCAAAGTAATGGTCTCTTTCTCTGACGAATTTTTTATCTTTCCTCAGTTTAGCAAATAATTTTGTTAAATCATCTATGGGTTTTTTTAGAGTTTCAGGTATATAATTTCCACCAAATTTACCACCATACATAAAGTTTTTATCATGTTGGTCAATTAAAGGTGTATTTTTTTTAATTTTCAATCTCATTAATTTTATTTATAAAACTTTTAATTTTATGGTGATCTTTGTAACCTAATTGACTTTCTAAACTAGACGATAAATCAAAAAAGTTAACCCCCAATTTGCTTATATTTTCAACATTATCTTCAGATACGGAGCCTGCTAATGCATATTTTTCTCCCTTTGGTATTTTTCTAATTAGTTCTTTTGGAAATTTGATAGACTTTTCCATTCCTGGTGTATCAAATAATATTATATCCGCATTATTGTATTCTCTGTATTTATCAATATCTTCCTCTTCTTTTACTTTTATTGCCTTGATAACCTTTAAACCCATGCTTTTGACGCTAGTTACTCTATCTTGTGTCTCTGATCCATGAAGTTGGATAAAATCGAAATTTCCTAAAATATTTTCTTTGATAAATTCATCACTTGGATCAACTGTTACTGCAACAAAAGACGAATTTTTTCTATCATAAGTCGAAAGCACATTAATATTTGATATGTCAATATTACGAGGAGATTTTTTATAAAATACAAATCCTAAATAATTTACTTTTAGATCTATGCAAAGCTGAACATCTCTGTTTGGATTTAAACCACAAATCTTTGTTTTCATTAATTTAATTCTTTAACAAGATTTTGAATATTTTTTTTAATATTTCCAACTGTAATTGCTCTTCCAATCACTAACCAATCAGATTTGACTTTCCTTGCTTCCATGGAGCGTTTTTGATCATAGTTTTTTTTCCCTAATTGTACTCCTGGAGTAATAATTTCTTTTTTAAAAAATCTTCTAACAATATCAACTTCCTTTGGACTACAAACTAAAGCATCAAGCCCAGCCTTCTTAGCAAGTTTAGCTTGATGAATTACAAGATTTTTTACTGATTTATTAAAGCCTATAGATTTTAAATCGTTATCATTTAATGATGTTAAAATTGTTACACCAACAATTTTTTTTCTACCTGCCACGCTTTTGACGGCTTTTAAAGCTTTTAGACCAGAAGCTATATGAACTGTAAGATAATTTATTTTTAAATCTTTTAAGGATTTTACTGCCGATAACATTGTGTTGACTGTGTCATGTAGCTTAAGATCAATAAACAAAGTTTTATTTTTTAAGGTAGAAATAAAATTTCTTCCTTTTTTTGAATTCATAAATTCTAAACCAAATTTATATCCGATTTTAATACTATTTGTTTGAGTTTTACTTATAATTTTTTTAACTTTTGATATACTAGTTGTATCACAAGCAATAAAAATTTTCTTTTTAACCATTTATTTTATTATTTAAATTTTTACTCATTTTAAATCTTATCTTATTTTTTTCTGGAATATAAATTATTTCACCAGTTTTTGGATTTCTAGCAGAATATTTTTCTTTAATTTTTTTTATAAAAAAAGTTCCAAAACCCCTTAGTTCAACTCTTTTATTATTTTTAAGTGCGCTTTTAATAGTATTGCAAAAAATATCAATGACTTTTGCTATTTCTGAATAATTAAGTGAAGGATTTGTTTTTTTTAGTTGTTTAATTAATAAATCTCTGGACAAATATCTTTATTTTTCTTTTTTCTTTTTTTTCCCTATGGCTTTTTCAAATATACCTTTAAGAGTTGCACCAGATTTTGTTGCACCTTCTCCAAATTTGGCAATTAATGATTTTTCCTCATCTATTTGGGCAGCTTTTACGCTTAGTTTTATTTTCCTTAAATTTAAATCTAATTCAGTAATTTTAGCGTCTAGAGCATTTCCAGGTGAAAAAACTTCTGGTCTTGCATCAGAGGTTTCTTTTGCGAGGTCATTTTTTCTAATTAATACTATTAACTTCTTGTCTTTATCGACGGATACTTTAACTCCTGTTTTTAAAACTTCATGAACTCTTGTGGTTACCACATCACCAAGTTTCTTATTGTTATTTTTAAACCAATCTAAAGGATCTTTCTCAAGTGCTCTCTTAGAAAATCTAATTTTTTCGTCTTTTACCTCAAGTATTTTAACATTAATAATATCGTTCTTCTTATATTTTTTTAGCTCATCAATATTTTCTTGAAACGATAATTCTTTGTAATGTAACATTCCAGATAATTTAAGATCTACAAGTTCTCCAAAAATAGCTTTATCGGTAATATTAATTATTTTAATTTTAACCTCTTGGTCAATCTTATCTTTTACTTTATCCCATGGATTTTCTAATGTGGCCTTATAAGATAAAGAAATTCTTTTTGTTTCCTTATCTATATTTACAATTTTAAATTTAATTTTTTGTGATGCTGATAAAATTTTATTTGGCTTAATATTTCTATTGGTCCAGTCTAGCTCAGAATTATGTATCAAACCTTCTATTCCCTCTTCAATCTTAATGAAACATCCATAATCCATTATTTTAGTAACAACACCCTCATAAGTTTCACCAACTTTATATTTTTTTTCTATATTTTCATAAGGGTCTTCAGTTAATGCTTTTATAGAGGCAGAAACTCGATTAGTTTTTTCATCAATCTTAGTAATTTTTACTTTTAGTTTTTGTCCGATTGTAACTAAATCTGAGGGTTTTTTTACTCTTCCATGGCTCAAGTCAGAAACGTGAAGGAGCGCATCTATTCCATTTATATCTAGAAATATTCCCCAGTCAGTGGTTGCTTTTACAATCGCATCATTAATTATCTCCCCTTCTTTAATTTTTTTAAGTGCTTCGCTGATAACAGCATTTTTACTTTTTTCCAGCACCGCTCTTCTAGAAACACAGACGTTACCTCTATTTTTATCAATTCTCGTAGCTAAAACTTTAACTGGTACATTTAGCAGGTGATCAATTTTTTTTAAAGGTTTTATATCTATTTGCGATGATGGCATGAAACAAGGTAAGCCCTCAACATTTGCAATAAACCCACCTTTTACTTTACCAGTAATATAGCCTGTCATCTCTTCTTGAGTTTCAAAAACTTTTTCCATCTTTTTCCATGCTTTAATTTTTCTTGCTTTATCTCTAGAAATTATAATTTCCCCTTTAAAACTCTCTATTCTTTCTAAAAAAACTTCAATTTTTGAACCTATTTTGATTTTAGAAATTTCATCATTTTCTTTGAATTCTTCAACAGGTATCATTCCCTCCATTTTTGCTTTACAATCAACAACAACAAAATTTTTTGTTATTTCTGAAACCGTAGCGTTTATTATTTCGTTTTCTTTTAATTTTCTGTCTTTGAAATCTTGATCTAAAAGGTTTTTAAATTCTTTTTGAAGAGAATTTTGATTATTTGTTTCTAGTTCATTTTTCATTTTTTTTTAAAAACTTATCAATATAAACGGACATTTTTGCAAGCATTGATGCTTTACTCAATTTTCCGGTCTCGATTACTATCGAATTTCTATGTTTAAGTAAAGGGGAGTGTTTTCTTTGAGTATCTAAAAAATTTCTTATTCTTAGGGCTTTTTTTACATCTCTTAATTTTATTTTGCGATTTTTCTTTTTTAACTCAGAATATCTCCTTTTTGCAGCAATATTTAAACTACATTTAAAAAAAAATTTTACATTTGAATTAGGAAGTATCTTTGTTGAAATATCTCTACCTTCAATACAGCAGTTTTTGTGTTTTTTGGAAAATGCTACTTGAAACTTTTTAAGTATAGTTCTTATTCCTTTTTTTTTGGCAATAATCGAGCTGTATTCGGATATTTTAAGCGTATTAAGGTTAATTTTTTTAAGGTTTTTAATATTTAAAGACTTAAACTTTTTACGTAAGAAAATTAATTCATTTTTTGGCTTAAATTTTAAGAGAAGATATCCAGCATACCGATAAAGAAGTCCAGATGATAAGAATACAAGTTTGTATTTCTTTGAGATCATTTTTGCACCTGTTGTTTTACCAGTAGCAGCACCGCCATCACAAGATATTTGAAGAAATTTATTTTTGGAATTCAAAATTTGCTCCTAAAGATTTCATAATTTTCAAAAATGAAGGTGAAGATGTATAAACTGTATCAAAATTTTTAATATATGCTTTTACTCCTGTCAAAATTGATAATACGAAAGCAGACATGCATATTCGATGATCTCCTAAATTTTCAACTATAATTTTTTTACCGACAATATCAATTAAGTCTTTACCAAATATCTTAATTTCATCTTTAGATGATTTACTTTTAATTCCTATTTGACTAAGAATTTTTTGCATTTCTGATATTCTATTGCTCTCTTTATTAGCTAAATCTTTAATGCCCTTAAAAACTGAGACACCTTTAGTTAAAGCAGCTATGATGAAGAGAATAGGGTATTCATCTGTAGAATTAACATAATAACTTTTTGATGCTTTTAAAGGTTTAAGCTTACTGTATTCCACAATAATATCTCCACAAGGCTCGTTATTTATTTTTTTTTGATTTTTAAATTTTATTTTTGCTCCGTTTTTTTTGAGTAAATTATAAAAACCTATTCGAGTAGAATTTAATCCGACATTTAAAATTTTTAATTTAGAGTCATTTTTTAGAATAGTTAAAGCTGAAAAAAACGCTGCTGACGAGGGATCTCCGGCTACAACAATTTTTATTGGTTTTAAATTTTTTTTTCCTGGTATTTTTATATTTCCACTAACTTTATCTATTTTAATGGCTTTAGAATTGTATAATAACATTCTTTCAGTATGATCTCTACTTTTCTCATTTTCATAAATTTTGGTTGAACCATATGAATTTAGGCCTGCCAGTATGACAGCACTCTTTAGCTGAGCAGAAGAACCAGCATTATAACTTATCCCTATTGGCAAGTTAGAAGAAATCATTTTTAGAGGGAATTTAAACCTATTTATAGGTAAAAACTTTGCACCAAATTTACTCATTAATAAAATCAATTTTTTCATACTCCTTTTTCTTAGAGAATGATCACCGGTTAATTTTAAATTAATGTTAGGTGTTGTTGTTAGCAAACCGATAATCAATCTTGCAAGAGTTCCAGAATTTCCAAAGTTTAAGTAAGTATTTTTTTTTGCACTTAGTGACCCAAGTCCTTTTCCGTAAACGTACATAATCCCTTTTTTTTTATAGATTTTTACACCTAACTTTTTAAGAGAGTCCATAGTTGAAATAACATCTTCAGATTTTAAAATATTTTTAATGCAGGAAATATTTTGCGAAATAGCACCAATTAATAAACTTCTAATTGAAATCGATTTATCGCTGTCAACTCTAATACTTCTGTTAAATGGTTTAATCTTATCTTTAACTAAAATGTTAAATTTTTTTTTTGACATTATTTTATTTAAGAAAAATTTGTTCCAAAATAATGTTGTATTGCTTTTGTAGATTTAAGAAGTTCTCTCGAGGTACCTTGAGCAATAACTGTGTTTTCTCCTAAAACATAGCTTCGGTCTGTTATATCAAATAAATTTTTTACATTATGGTCTGTAACTAAAATTGCTGTTCCGTTCGATTGAATTTTCATAATATATCTTTGAATGTCTTGTATAACTAATGGATCTAAAGCAGCAAGAGGCTCATCTAGTAGCACTATCTTAGGTTTATTTATCATAATCCTAGCCATCATTAAGCGTTTTACCTCACCGCCAGATAATACTGAGGCACTTAAACTTCTTAGATGCTGTAAATTGAATTCATCTAAAATCTTTTCAGTCATCTCTTTTTGATTTTGACTGCCTTTAATTGAAATTTGAGCTATTCCAATAATATTATCATAGACTGACATGTTAAATACACTTCTGTGTTGAGGTAAATATCCTATTCCCTCTTTTGATCTTAGATGAGTAGGGATATTAACAATATTTTTATTATTTAAAAAAATCTTTCCGCTATCAACAGCTTGTTCACCTATGCACATTGAAAATAAGGTAGTTTTTCCACAACCATTTGGTCCTAGTATCCCTACACACTCACCAGGATAAACGTTAATTGAAAGTTTTTTAAGCACTGGCCTGCCATCAAAAGATTTACTTAAGTCTTTAACTTCAAAAATTGGTTTATCTTTTTTAAATTTTAGTATTCTAAAAGTTTTTTTCATTTATAATTTATATTTGCATCAACTTTTGTATTATTAGCGGAACTAATATCCAAAGTATTTTTTTTTATATCAAATATTAGCTTCTCAGCCAACATTGTGCCTCTTATATCTTTAATTTTTACATTTTTGGTAACTATAAGAAGATTTTTAGAGTTAAAATATTCAGCTTTTTCAGCTTGCAATATACTTCCATCATATTCGCCATTAACATTTTTTTGAAAAGTCATATCTAAATTTTTATTGTTATATATACCCGTGTCTGAAGTGATTACTAACTCTTTATCGTTCTTAAAATAAAAAAAAGCTTTCACAAGTTTTAAATCTAGAACACCTTCTTCATCGTCATTGTTTTTTGCCTGTTTCGCTCTAAGAATATATCTGTTACCAGACAAATCTAAACCTGAATATTCGATATCATAAAAAATATTACCTTCTTCAGACTCACTATTAATTTTTTTATCAATTTCTGATTTTATCTTTTTTGAAAATATTTTATCGGAAGATTTATTATTGAAATTTAAATAAGTAAAAAGAAGTATTACTAAACCTGCAAATAGTAAAAATGATTGGGCTAAGATTATTTTTTTTTTCCTAGAAATCATTTTATTCCATCTCTTAAAAGAAAGTGAATGTGGATTATTCCAAGAAGTTTTTTATTTTTTTTAACAAAATCTTTCTCAGAAACTACTAGTAAAGAGGTAACTTTTTTTTCATTACAGATAGCTAGCGATTTACTTGCAGACATATTTTCATGAACAATAAATGGTTTTTTGGTCATAAATTTATCTAGACTTTTATTTATTGAATAATTTTTGATCTCTCTTCTCAGATCTCCATCGGTAACTAATCCTTTAATAATACCATTCTTTAAAATAACAACTACACCTAGTTTTTTTTTATTCATTTCTTTTAAAGCCTCTTTAAAATTTTTTTTGTAACTTATTATTGGCATTTTATTTCCTGAAACCATTATATCTTTAGCCAGGAGCAAAGAGTTTCCAATACTCCCTCCAGGATGAAAAACTTTAAACTTATCTTTAGAAAATCTTTTTTTATGTATTGCAGTTGTAGCCAAACAATCTCCGAGTAGCAAAGAAATAGTTGTACTTGAGGTCGGGACCATTCCAATCATATCTGCTTCTTTTACTTTTGGCAAAATTAATTTTACATCACTAGCTTTTAGTAAAATACTATCTAGCTTTGATGCTATTCCTATAATTTTAATCTTGAAACGATTGGCATATTTTAACATATTTGAAAGTTCTGAGGTATTTCCGGAATAAGAAAAAATTATTAATAAATCACTTTTTTCTATTTGTCCCATATCGCCATGAAGAGCTTCAGACGGATGACAAAAAAAACTAGGAATACCAACACTAGAAAAAGTTGCAGAAACTTTTCTTGCAATTAGTCCAGACTTTCCTATCCCAGCAAATATTACTTTACCTTTACAATTTAAAATTAAATCTACAGCTTTGATGAAAGATTTGTTAAAAACTTTTTTAATTTTTTTTAATTCGTTGATCTGAATATTTGCAGCTTTGTTAGCAAGATTTATATATTTATTTTTCATAATTAATGTTCAAAAATATCAAATTTAAATCCATTTTGGTCTAATTCAACTCTTGTGTCTAAAAAAGATAAACACCTATTAAAAATATCTATTCTTCCTTCTCGAATGAGCATTTTTTCCAATTCATTTTTGATTTTATGTAAATAAATTACATCATTAGCAGCGTATTCTAATTGTTTATCTGATA
>MDTG01099519.1_pt1 | contig 10069 bp, 6 predicted proteins | sample 811421 | NCBI WGS metagenome assembly MDTG01 (sample SAMN05326645, study PRJNA326480) | marine metagenome | isolation source: seawater | place: Pacific Ocean: South East | collected 2011 | reverse complement strand
TCTTCGGCAAGCGGCTGGGGAGCTACAAGCAGAAGATGGAGGCCGTCTTCAAGCGGCTGACCGACGCCTACGACGTCCTCGGGAAGAAGAAGCGGCGCGCGAAGTACGACGAGTACCTCGAGGCGAAGGATCAGGTCGACGCGGTGGCGCGGCGCATGGCCGCCGGGGAGCAGCGCGCCCACGAGGTCGAGCATCAAGTCACCTCGGCGAGCGAGGCGGCGGTGGTGATGCCGGAGGCGACCGAGAAGGCGCCGGCCGAGAAGGCGCGGGCCGAGAAGGCGCCGGCCGAGAAGCCGTCCGTGGCCGGCGGGGAGGCGCCGCCGAGCCGGAGCGCCTACGTGCCGCCGCGGCCCTCCGCCTTCACCAAGCGACCGGACACGCCGAAGAGCGAGCCGCCGCCTGCGGACGAGGCCGAGCCCGAGCTGCCGCCTGCGGACGAAGCGCGCGAGCCCGAGCTGCCGATTGCGGACGAGGCGCCTGCGTCCGGGGCGCCCGAGCCCGATCCAGCGACGTCCGGGCGGGCCGACCGGCTCTCGGAGCCGGAGTCTCCTCCGGTCCAAGCCGAGGCATCGGCCTCGGACTCCGCTCCTACCTCTGGCCCCTCTTCCGCTCGGGCCCCGGTCGACCCGGCGGCCCGCAAGCGCCGCGCGCGGGAGCTCCTCGAGCGTCGGCTCCGCGGCGCGACCGGGCGCCCGAGCGTGCGCTCGAAGCGCCCCGATGTGCCGAAGGACTCTGGAGCCGGGGACGCGGCGCCTCCGTCGCGGGACACGCTCCTCAAGGGCCTCGCGACCTCCCTCAAGCGCGCCGCCCGCCACACCGGGGGCGTCGATCGGGTCGAGCGCCACCTCGCGGACGCGCGCGAGGCCGAGGACGCGGGGGATCTCGTCGGCGCCCTGAACGCGCTCCGCCTGGCACACGCGCTCGAGGCCCGCGACGAGATCCAGCTCGACATCGATCGCCTCCAGCACCTGGTCTCCAAGGATCTGGCGGCGACCTACGAGCGGCAGGCGCGCTACGAGGAAGAGAACGGCGAGTGGGCCGCCGCCGCCCGGAGCTGGCAGAAGGTCGTCGAGGGACGCCCGGACAAGGCGGAGCCGGCGCGCCGGGCCGCGGCCGCGCTCGTCGAGGCGGACGGGGATCTGCGGGTCGCCAAGGACCTGGCGCAGCGGGCCGTGGAGCTGGCGCCGAAGAGCCTCCCGGCGCGGATCCTGCTCGGTCGGATCTTCATCGCCGCGGGCATGAAGGCCAACGCCAAGCGGGAGCTGGAAGAGGCAGCAAAGCTGGACCCCAAGGACGAGATCGTGAAGAATCTCCTGCGCGAGCTGAAGTGATCGTCTGTGACGACGGATCGCGTGCAGCTCCGGGAGATTGAATGGAAAAGGTCATCGGCATCGACCTCGGGACGTTCAATTCGTGCGTCTCGGTCGTGGAGGGCGGGACGCCCGTCGTCATCGCCAACCGCGGCGGATACAAGGTCACGCCCTCCATGGTCGCGGTCACGGAGGCCGGGAAGCGCCTCGTCGGCCACATCGCCAAGCGGCAGGCCGTCACGAACGCCGAGAACACCGTCTACGCGGCCAAGCGCCTGATCGGCCGGAAGTTCGACAGCCCGCAGACGAAGCAGTCCATGGCGACCTGCCCCTTCCGGATCGTGGAGGGGCCGCACGGGGACTGCCGCATCCAGCTCCGCGAGAAGGTCTACAGCGTCCCGGAGGTCAGCGCGATGATCCTCCAGGAGATGAAGATGATCGCCGAGGACTACCTCGGGCACGAGGTGCAGAAGGCGGTCGTCACGGTCCCGGCCTACTTCAACGACGGCCAGCGGCAGGCCACGAAGGACGCCGGCACGATCGCGGGCCTCGACGTCATCCGGATCATCAACGAGCCGACGGCGGCGGCGCTGGCCTACGGCTTCGGCAAGAACATCGATCGCACGGTGGCCGTCTACGACCTCGGCGGCGGCACCTTCGACATCTCGATCCTCGAGATCAGCTCGAGCGGCGTCTTCAAGGTCGTCAGCACGGCCGGCGACACGTTCCTCGGCGGCGAGGACTTCGACCAGCGGATCATCGATTGGCTGGTGCAGGGCTTCAAGGAGGAGCACGACATCGACCTCCGGCAGGACCGCATGGCCCTGCAGCGCCTCAAGGACGCCGCCGAGAAGGCGAAGTGCGAGCTGAGCGCGGTCGTCGAGACCGAGGTGAACCTGCCCTTCATCATCTCGAGCGCCCGCAACGAGGCGCTCCACCTGCAGCGCCTCCTGACCCGGGCGCAGCTCGAGGACCTCACGCAGGACCTGGTCGAGCGGACCGTGCAGATCTGCGAGATGACCCTCGACGAGGCGGGCCTCGAGAAGGACGAGATCGAGGACATCGTCCTGGTCGGTGGCATGACGCGCATGCCGAAGGTGCAGCAGGCGGTCAGCGAGTTCTTCGAGCGCGAGCCCTGCAAGGGCGTGCACCCGGACGAGGTCGTGGCGCTCGGCGCGTCGATCCAGGGCGCGGCGCTGATGGACGACTCGCCCGAGATGGACATGGTCCTCCTCGACGTCACGCCGCACACGCTCGGCATCATGGTCGTCGGCGGGTACTTCGAGGAGCTGATCCCGCAGAACACGACCGTGCCGACGTCGCGCTCGAAGCTCTTCACGACCGTGCGCGACAACCAGACGGCGGTGAAGATCCTGGTGCTCCAGGGAGAGAGCCGGCGTGCGGAGGAGAACGAGCTGCTCGGCGAGTTCATCCTCACGGGCCTCCGGCGGGCGCCGGCGGGGCAGGTCGAGGTCGAGGTGACCTTCGAGATCAACGCCGACGGCATCGTCAGCGTGCACGCGAAGGACACGGAGACGGGCAAGGAGCAGTCGATCACGGTGACCGCCACGAGCGGGCTCACCGAGGACGAGATCGACGAGATGATGCGCGACGCGCAGGACTACGCGGTCGCGCGGCGCGAGGACGAGGAGATCGAGGGCGCCAAGCAGGAGGCCCAGACCCTCATCGCGGAGATCGAGAAGCTCTTCCCGGAGGTCGAGGCGGTCGTCGCGGGCAGCGACTTCGGGCGGGACGCCATCGACAAGGCGCGGGCGGTCGTGGACCGGGCGCGGCGGCTGATGGAGCGGAACGATACGGCCGGCTTGAAGGAGCAGATCGAGGCCCTCGGCCGGACGCAGCGCATGTTCAAGGGCGTGGTCGGCAAGTCGGCCTGAGCCGGGCGGAGGCTCCGTGAGGGCCTTGGTCCCCCGCGGCCCCGTCCACGAACGCCCCGTCCACGAACGCCGGCGCTCCGAGGGTGGGGCGCCCCCGTCGGTCGGTCACGACCACCGGCAGAGGGGACCGTCGGGGCACCGCCCGACCTCGGCGATGAGGGGACGCCGCTGCCCCCTTTGTTGGGGAGCGGCGTCGCCCTTCTGGTAGCCTGAAGGGCGATGGGCGGCGGCGACGACGACGAGCGCGGCGGCGTGGCGGAGCGCGCGCGCGAGGCCCGAAAAGGGGCCCGCGGTCGCACCATGCAAGGCATGCCCGCGGCTCCGTCGGCGAAGCCGAGGCCCGCGCGGAAGAAGACCGAGATCGGCATGCCCATCGCGGCCCCGCCCTTGGCAGAGGCAGAGCCGGCGCCGGACGCCGGACAGGGGACACCGGAGAAGCGGCCGCCCTCGGAGCCGGCGCTCACGCTGGACCTCCCCTACGCGGACGACAGCCGCATCACGATGGACTTCTCGGGTCCGCCCCTCGAGCTGCCGGACGACGGGTCCCAGACGGATCTCGAGGCGGTCGAGGAGGGGGCGAGCGACGACCCGGAGGGGCCGCTCGCGCTCGACCTGAGCGACTTCGACGAAGAGGAGGACGACGCGCTCGGGCTGGTGGCGCGGAGCCGACCCTCCCAACCGGAGGCGGAGGTCGCGCTCGACCACGAGATGCGGGAGCGCTTCGCGCTGGACGACTTCACCGGTGCGCTGCGGGTGGCGGAGCTGATCCTCGGGGGCGATCCGGAGGACGCGGAGGCGCAGCGGGTGGCGACGGAGAGCCGGCGGCGGCTCGAGCAGTTCTACACCTCGCAGCTCGGGGGGCTCGAGGCGGTCCACGACGTGGCCATGCCCGAGTCGGAGCTGCGCTGGCTGGGCCTCGACCATCGGGCGGGCTTCTTGCTCTCGCGGGTCGACGGGGCGCATTCGGTGGAAGAGCTCGTCGACGTCAGCGGCATGCCGCGGCTCGAGGCGCTGAAGACGCTGGCCGAGCTCCTCGATCTGGGCGCGATCCGCGCGCGCTGAGCGCGCCGCTCGGGCGAGCGCGGCGTGCGGACCGGGGCCCGGGCGCCTCGCCGTGCGCGACGCTGTCGAGCGGTGCCGCCGCGCCGGCCTCGCGGGGCTCGTCCGGGAGTCGCTCAGGCGCGGCTGGTGGGTGCGCGGGACGGGCGTTTCAGGGCAAGGCGCGCCGACGCTGTCGTGCGGTGCCGCCGCGCCGGCCTCGCGGGGCTCGTGCGGGAGTCGCTCAGGCGCGGCTGGCGAGGCGGCGGCGCGCTTCGTCGGCCCACTCGCCGCTCGGCTCGAGCTCGAGGTACGCCTGCCAATGCGGCCCCGCGGCGCCGGGGCGGCCCACGGCCTCGTAGGCGGCGGCCAGGTGGAAGTGCGCGTCGGCGAAGCCGGGGTCCGACGCGACGGCCTTTTCGAAGTAGGGGAGGGCGCCCTGGGGCCGGCCGTGCTCCGCCTCGAGGAAGCCCAGGTTGTAGAGGGCCTCGGGCTGCTCGGCGTCGACCTCGAGCGCACGCCGGTAGAGGGCGATGGCGCCCGGCTCGTCCCCTTGCCGGTAGCGGAGGTTGCCGAGGTTCGTGTAGGCGCTCGCCAGGGCCGGGTCGAGGGCGAGGGCGTCGCGGTAGGCCTGCTCGGCCTGGGCCCAGGTGGCCTCTTCCTCGTCGAGGCGGCACCCCTCGAGGTAGCGCGCGTAGGCCTGGCGACGCTCGCCCGGGGTCGGCTCCTGGCGGAGCTTCTGGACGACGTCGTCCTTGAGCGTCTCGACGCTGAAGTCGAGCACGAGCTGACCGGTCTGCGGCTCGAAGGTCCCCGCCTCGTCGCGCACGAGCATGGCGTGGCCTTCGGCGATGACGCGGAGCTCGGAGAGCGGGCGCACGACCTTGGGGAGGGCGTCGCGGATGGCCGAGAGCGAGCGGCGGACCTCCTGGAGCGGGATGCCGGCGTCGAGGAGGCCCTTGGCCACGCGGACCCCGATGAGGTCCTGGAAGGTGTAGTAGCGGCGGCGCCCGCGGCGCGCCGAGGGGCCGAGGAAGTCGGTGCGGTCCCAGTAGCGGAGCCGGCCCTCGGTCAGCCCGAAGAGGCGCGCGACCTCGGCGCGGGAGTAGAGATCCGCGAGCGGATCGTCGTGCTCCTTCGGGGCCGGCGCGGGCTCGCGGATCGGCGCGGGGGCCTCGGTCTCGAGGGCGGGCGAGATGCGGTAGCCGCCGTCGGGACCGAAGACGACGTGGATGACGTTGTCGTCCTGCTCGTTCACGAAAATGGTGCTCCGAGCGCGACGCGCGACGGTCGACCGCCGGGCTGTCGCGCGTGGGGGCGCGCGCCGTACCCCGTCAGCGCGCCGTGCCGGTGGAGGATACGTCGAGGGGCACCTCGACGTCGACGTCGAGGTGGAGCTGGTCGCCGCGGAGGGAGACCTGGGTCTCGACGAGGGCGGTGCCGAAGCCGCGGTCGGGGACCCGATGGGCGGCGTCGGCGCAGGCGATGCGCATGGCGCGGAGGCGGACGCGAACCGAGCCCTCGACGCTGGCGCGGAGCCGCTCGCGACCCTCGGCGTCGAGCCCGCCGCGCCAGCGCGCGGAGAAGGTCTCGAGGTCGATGGTGAACATGGTGCTGCCGAAGTAGGTCGGCTGGGCGCCGGCCTCGCGGACCGAGCCTTCGGACATGCGCTCGGCGAGCGCGAAGAGGAGCTCCTCCGCCTCGCGGGTGAGCGCTTCGCCCCCGCGTCGTCGCCAGGTCGCGCCTCGCGTCGCCTTCGCCAGCCCGGGCCGCTTCATGGAGCGAATCCTACCTACACCTACATGTGCGCACCCACTTCCCGACACGTCTCGGTGGGGGTACGCGGGACCGCACCTCTTCGTCCTCGTGGATCACGCGCATGCGCGTGCACGATTCACGCGGACGCCCCGAGGAGGGCGTGCCTTCGCGGCGGCCTGACGGGGCGTCTCGCCGGCAGACGGCCCATCGCTCGCGTCGGACAGAACGCAGCGAACCCCCACGCAGCGAACCTCCACGCAGCGGACCACCGAACCCCCACGCCGCGGAGCCCCACGCAGCGAGTCACCCCGCAGCGGACGAGGATGCGGCGGCTCAGCGCCGACGTACGCGCGGCGCGGACTGGATCGCGCGGGCGCGCCGCCGGGTTGAATCAGAGCGTGACGTGCTCGAGCAGGATCTCCGCGCCGTCCATGCGCGGGCGGATGATCGCGAAGTGCGCGACGCCGCCCTCGGGCGCCTCGCCGACCGACCCGAGCCCGACCACGCGCGTGTCGTCGACGGCGCGGAGGAAGGGCACGTGCGCGGCGCCGACGATCACGACGTCGGCCGGGTCGTCGTCGAGCAGGCCGAGGAGCTCCTCGTCGGTCGTCGTGTGGGTGATCTCGCTCATCGGGTCGGCCGGGGAGCCATGGGTCACGAGCAGCTCGCTCCCGTCGACCATGGGCAGGCGGCGGCTGAGCGGGAGCCGGCGGATCTGCTCGAGCACGAGCTCGCCGAGGGTCTCGCGGGTCTTCAGGAAGCGCTCGAGGCGCGCGGCCTCCTCGTCGTCGCTCGGCTCGAGGTCGCTCGTGTCCACGCTCACGAGCGCCGTGTCGCTCACGCCCCGGCAGCAGAGGGCGCCCGCTCGCTGGAGGAGCCGCCAGACCTCGAGGGGCTCGTCGCCGCCGAGCACCAGGTCTCCGGCCACGACCACGCGCTCCACGTCGAAGCGGTCGAGGGCCTTCAGGACCGCCTCGAGGGGGGCGAGGTGTCCGTGGATGTCGGAGAGGAAGGCGATGGGCCGGACGGCCAGCGGGTGCTTCCCGAGGGGCGAGGACATGGCGAGCCCTTAGCAGGTCGGCGCGGCCGGGGCAGGGCGGGGCGGTCTCCTCGGGCTCGTGCGATCCGTCGCGCGCCGAGGCGTCGCGCTGCTCGAGCAGGCGACGCGCTCATCGGGCCGCGGTCGACCGGTGGCGTCGAGGGGTCCTGCGGGCCGTTGCGCGGTGTCGAGGCGGGGGCCCCGCTCACTGCGCCGCGTCGACCGCCGTCGTCGACGGCGGCCGGCGGATGATCTCCACGCGCGTGACGTGGCGGTCGTCCGCTTCGAGGATGCGCAGGTCGAAGGCGCCCACCTGGAGCTCGGCGCCCACCTCGGGGACCCGGCCGACGAGCTGCACGACCATGCCGCCCAGCGAATCGTAATCCCCGTCCCCGGCCGCGAGCGTCTCGCCGAGGATGTCCTCGAGGTCGTACACGCTCACCGTCGCCTCGGCGACGTAGCGGCCCGGACCGTGCTGCTGCACCGGCCGGGTCTCGTCGTCGTGCTCGTCCTCGATCTCGCCGACGATCTCCTCGAGGATGTCCTCGAGCGTGACGACCCCGGCCGCCCCGCCGAACTCGTCCGCGACCACCGCCATGTGGAAGCGCCGCGCCTGCATCTCGCGCAGCACCTGGCCGATCTTCTGCGTCTCCTGCACGAAGAAGGCCGGGCGCCGGATGATCGCGTCGAGCGTGGTCGACTCGAGCCCGCCTTCGCGGAGCACCCGGAAGAGGTCCTTGGCGTAGAGGATGCCCTCGACCTGGTCGATGCTGCCCCGGTAGACCGGGTAGCGGCTGTGGCCGGTCTCGTCGATGCGGGCGATGACCTCGTCGAGGCTGGTCTCGATGTCGAAGGCCACGACCTTCGTGCGCGGCACCATGACCTCGCGTGCGACCGTGCCCTCGAACTCGAGGACGCTCCGCAGCAGGTCGGCGTGGTCCTCGCCGAAGGCGCCGGCCTCCTCGCCCTGCTCGATGAGGTGCTCGAGGGCGCGGGCCGGGAGGTCGTGGCCCTCCTCGGGGATCGGCACCACGCGCTCGATGGCCTTGGCCAGCAGCGTCAGCGGCGCGGCGAGGGGGTCCATCAGGAGCTCGAGGGGGCGCATCCAGCGGAGCGTGCGCAGGGCACCCCGCGGCGCGCGGCGGCGGGCGATCGTGCCCCCGACCTGCGAGGCGATGCCGTAGGTGAAGGCCACGGCCACGCCGGCGCCGAGGGTCGCGCCGAGGCCGGAGGGGGCGAAGAGGAAGGCGGCGCAGACGGCCGCGAGCGAGACGCTGACGACGCGCCCGATCAGCAGCCGGGTGCGGATCGCCGCGCGGTACTCGATCGCCCGATCGGCGTCGCGCGCGTAGGGGCCGCCCCGGTCGCGGATCGCCAATAGAGCGCTCTCGCCCAGGGCGCCGAGACCCGCGTTCGCAGCCGAGTAGAGTGCCGCCAGAAGAAGGCTGCCGGCGATGCCGAGCGCGAGCTGGGTACTTGGTTCTTCCAAGAGGCCTCGGTCACGGTCCGCACCCCCGTCGCGAACCGGCCAAACCCGAGCGTAGCCACGGCCCTCGGGCCCTGCAAGCGCCCGTGGGCGGGGGCTGGGGGCGCCATCCCCCAGGCGCGGGAGGGCGCCGCCTTCGTCAGAGAATCTCGCGAAGGAAGGCGGCCGTGTGGCTCCCCTTCGCCTTCGCCACCTGCTCGGGCGTCCCCTCGGCGACCACCCGGCCGCCGCCCTCGCCGCCCTCGGGGCCGAGGTCGACGAGCCAGTCCGCGCTCTTGATGACGTCGAGGTTGTGCTCGATCACGACGATGGTGTTGCCCTGGTCGACGAGCCGCTGGAGCACGCCGATCAGCTTGCGCACGTCCTCGAAGTGCAGGCCGGTCGTCGGCTCGTCGAGGATGTAGAGGGTGTGGTCCTGCTGGCCCCGTAGCGACTGGCCCTTGCCGAGCTCGCTCGCGAGCTTCACGCGCTGCGCCTCGCCGCCGCTGAGGGTCGTCGAGGGCTGGCCGAGCGTGAGGTAGGCGAGGCCGACGTCCACCAGGCACTTCGCGTAGCGGTGGATCTTCGGGTGGTTCTCGAAGAACTCGGCCGCCTCCTCGCAGGTCATGGCGAGCACGTCGGCGATGTTCTTCCCCCGGTAGCGGATCTGCAGCGTCTCCGGGTTGTAGCGGGTGCCGTGGCAGACCTCGCACTCGACGAAGACGTCGGGAAGAAAGTGCATCTCGATCTTCTTCACGCCCTGGCCGGCGCAGGCCTCGCAGCGACCGCCCTTCACGTTGAAGCTGAAGCGGCCCCGATCGTAGCCGCGGGCGCGGGCGTCCTGGGTCTGCGAGAAGATGTTCCGGATCTCGTCGAACATCTTCGTGTAGGTCGCCGGGTTGCTCCGCGGCGTGCGCCCGATGGGCGACTGGTCGACCTCGATGATGCGGTCGATCTTGCCGAGCCCGTTCACCCGCAGGTGCTTGCCGGGCTTGGCCTTCGAGCCGTGGAGGTTCCGCTTCACGGCGCGGAGCAGGATGTCGTTGACCAGCGTGCTCTTGCCGCTGCCGCTCACGCCCGTGACGACCAGCAGCCCGCCGAGCGGGAAGGTCACGTCGACGTTCTTCAGGTTGTGGTGCCTGGCGCCCTTCACGACGAGCGCGTGCTTCTTCTTCAGCTTCCGCCGCTCGGAGGGCTTCGGCGTCGGCACCTCGCGCTGCCCCGTGAGGTACTTGCCCGTGAGCGACGCCTCCACTTCGGCGATCTCCTCGAGCGTCCCCTGCGCGATGACCTGGCCGCCGTGCACGCCGGGCCCGGGGCCGATGTCGAGCACGTGGTCGGCGGCGCGGATCATCTCTTCGTCGTGCTCGACGACGATGACCGTGTTGCCGATGTCCGCGAGGTGCCGGAGCGTGCGGATGAGGCGCGCGTTGTCCCGCGGGTGCAGCCCGATGGTCGGTTCGTCGAGCACGTAGGCGGTGCCGACGATGCCGCTTCCGACCTGGGTGGCGAGGCGGATGCGCTGGGCCTCGCCGCCGGAGAGCGTGGAGGTGCGCCGGCTGAG
>MDTG01240185.1_pt1 | contig 10070 bp, 7 predicted proteins | sample 811421 | NCBI WGS metagenome assembly MDTG01 (sample SAMN05326645, study PRJNA326480) | marine metagenome | isolation source: seawater | place: Pacific Ocean: South East | collected 2011 | reverse complement strand
CTTTATTTAATGGTGGGCGGTAAAGGACTCGAACCTATGACCCTCTCGGTGTAAACGAGATGCTCTACCAACTGAGCTAACCGCCCAAATTAAATAAAACCGAGATATACAATAAAAACTTTATAAAGTAAAAAAGTATTTAAATTGTAGTGTAATTTATGTAAATAGCAGTATTATTGATTTTGTATGATTTTAACTTGTAATTCATGCGGTAAAAAGTTTGTTGTACCAGATAGCGCTATTACAGCCTCTGGAAGAATGGTTCAGTGCGGTTCATGTGGAAATAAATGGAAACAATTTCCAATTAATGAAACCAAAAAAAAGCAACCATTTTCAGTTTCTCAAGAAGTGGTTTCAAAGCCTAAAAATATTAAGCAAAAGTCACTAAAAACAAAAAAAACTAAAAAAAGTTCTATTAATAAGCCTAGAGAAATTAGTCTGTACTCTCCAGAATACCTAGCAAAAAAACATGGGATTAAAATTAACGACTCAATTACTCAAAAATCAATGAAGTCAAATGGGGATAAAAATGTTTCTTTTGGTTTCTTTAACTCGTTAATATTATTTATTTTCTTAGTTATATCTATCTCACGAATTATTTATTTTGCACAAGATTTTATAATTAATATATTTCCTATATCTGAAGCTTACTTAAACTATTTTTTTGAAAGCACGAGAAATATTTTTGAAATTTGGAAAAACTTAATTATTTAGAAACTTCTAAATCTTTAATGTTGATTATATTACTTGAGAGATCAAGATTATTTTTTTTGATGTCATCAAAAAAATTCCAAGCTAGGATTATTAAGGTATTATGTTTATTTTGAATTTTCTTCTTATCTTTAATAGGTATTTTAACACCGGGAATAAATTTATTATGTTTCAGCTTATTGTCTTCAACTATATAATTTATTTCTTTTGATATGCCAAAAAAATTTAAAGCAGTAGTTGCTTTTGCAGGTGCTCCATAACCAATAATTAATTTATTTTCACTTCTTAATTTTTTTATATTTTTTCTCACATTTTTCCTTATCTCGTAAATTTTTTTTCCAAAATCTTGATAAGTTTTTAATTTTTTAATCCCAAAAACCTCTTCTTCCTTAAGCATTTTTTTTACACTTTTGTCTATTTTAACTTTTTCATCCTTTTTAACATAAACTCTAATTGATCCACCGTGTGTATTTACTCGCTCAGATTTAAAGACTTTAGCGTTTAACTGTTTAAAAAAGTATACTAGCGAAGTTAAAGACCAATAGTTATAATGCTCGTGATATATATTATCAAAAGTTAAATCCTTTAAAGTGTTCATCAAGTATTGCACTTCTATAATAATTGTTCCTTTTTTGGCAAGTAAACTCAACATACATTCTGCCATTTCTTTTAATTTATCCGAATGGGCAAAAACATTTGATGCTAAAATAACATCCGCATTTTTCTTAATTTTAGAAAGATTTCTTTTTTCAAGAAAACCATTAAACGTTTTAATCTTATTTTTATTAGCAATTTTTGCTAAGTTTTTTGCAGGTTCAACTCCTAATATATTTTTATATCCTAAATCCAAAAATGGTTTTAATGCAACTCCATCATTGCTTCCAATATCTATTATGTAAGATTTATTTTTTTTTAACTTTAAGTCTTTGATGTATTTTTTTGCAGCATTAACAAAATGATTTCTGAATACTTTCGAGGTTGAGGAAGTATAAAGGTAGTTTGAAAACATTTTCTTTGGATCAACTGAAACAGACAGTTGACAGTTATGGCATTTACCACAATAATTTAACTCTAAAGGGTATAAATCACATTTTTGATTTTCTTTTTTTAACAGATTGTTTGCAAGTGGTTGGTATCCCAAAGAAACAACTCTTTTTAAATCAGTATTCCCACAAGATCTACATTCAAATTTATAACATTCAAGTAATAAATTTTTTTCCTTTTCGTCTACTAAATTATACTTAATTGTATGTGTGATACCGTAATTTTCGTGGTCTCTCTCTCCTCTAACTAAATTAAGAAATGTGGTATCTTTTGTAAAAACCATTGTATGGGCTACGTTAGGTTTAATTACTGATAGTTGTCCCTCATTAACTACTTGCGTAATTTTTGGTGAGTTAGGATTTAATAAATCTTGGTAAATTTCAATTATCTGTCCTCTAGTGAATAAACACTTTTGTTCTTGTTGTGGGTGATAGTGGTTTGCTCTAATAGTGCCCTTTTTTGAGTCAATTAGACCGATGAGATTGATTGGCTCTGTTAATTCATGATTGCTAATAACTCCTCTTTTATCTTTGTATAAGTTGTGTCCATCTCTGACATATTCTAAGTCTTTATTAAGATTTTGTTTTGACCATTTCTCAATCATCTCCTTGATATTTTGGTCAAGATCGTAAAGAAATTCAAATCCTTTACTTAATAATTTTTTATTTGATAATGAAAATCCCAAATTAGGAATTTCGTCGTTTGTTTCTTTTAGAGTAATTTTTGGATTATGTTTTTTACAAATTTCTGCAACTTCTTTTACGGTTAAAGTGTCCTTAGTTAAGTTAAATATTTCAGAATGTATCTCATTTTTTTCTTCCATAAACTTAAAACATCTTGCTACATCTACTAAAGGCACTAAACTTTTAATCTGCCTTCCACCCGCAAAAAGTTTTAGTGTTCCGTTTTGAGAAGCAATCTTTGAAAATAAATTTGGCATAATATCTATTCTCATAGTATCTGTTGAATATCCATATACAGATCCAAGTCTCAATATAATAAATTTCTTACCAGAATTTTTTAATTGACTTTCATTAATAGCTTTTGAGGTTGAATAAGATAAAACTGGTTTCGTAACATCGTCCTCTTTTATGTCAGTTTTTACTTCGTTTATTCCTTCATACACAACATGCGTAGATGGGAAAATAATTTTACAATCATTACTTATGACATCTAAAATATTTTGGGTTCCTTTTTCACCAACTTCTTTAATTTTTTCATCTTGAATTCTGGTAGACTCACTCTTAGTTCTAGGAACATCGGTTATTCCGGCTAAATGATGAACTATGTCTGCATTTTCACAATGCTTTTTTATAAGACTTTTATCAAGTATATCTCCTTGAATGTAGTCAATGTTCCAATTTCTAAGTTGATTAACCCGCTCTGAAATGAACCTATTATCGATCACTATAATTTTATGATACCAGCTTACCCCGGAATATAACTTGCAAAGTTCTATACCAATATAACCCAAACCACCTGTAATGATTATTTTTTTTTTTCATAGAAATTTAATTACCATTTACTTATATTATATTTTATTATAACTCAAATATCATGAACATTTATGACTGCTTTATGTACTTTGATGAAGATTTACTTCTTGATATAAGGCTCAATACTCTTGATAAATTTGTAAAAAAATTTGTTATAACTGAGGCAACTTATAGTCATAGTGGGGAAAAGAAAAAACTCAAATTTGACATTAACAAATTTAAGAAATTTAAAGATAAAATAATTTATATAATCGTTGATAAAGAACCCACTAACATTTTAGAATTTGAAAAAAGTGATACTGAAGATAAAAAAGCCGAAAAACTAATTTTAAATGGAATGGCTAGAGATTATCATCAAAGAGAAAAATTAAATAATGGTTTAAAAGAAGCCAGTAATGAAGATCTTATATTAATCAGTGATCTCGATGAAATACCTAATTTGCAAAACTTTGAATTTACAAAAATTGATAACAACATAATTATTTTTCAGCAAAAAATGTTTTATTATAAGTTAAATCTGTATCATCCTGAATTTATTTGGCAAGGTACTAAAGGAACAAAGTTTAAAAATTTTTTGTCTCCGCAGTGGCTAAGAAATATTAAAGGAAAAAATTATGCTAAATGGAGAATCGATACATTATTTTCAAAAAAAAAATATTCTAACATAATATTTATTAAAGATGGAGGATGGCATTTTACTTGCCTTAAAACTCCAGAAGACCTTCAAAAGAAACTTTTAAGTTTTGCTCATCATTATGAATTTGAAGAAAGTGGGCTTAAAATAGACGATATTAGAAAACTAATTTATGAAAAAAGAATAATATACGATTATAAAGCGGATAAAAGAGAGTATAAATGGTCAGGAAAATACACGTTGCAAAAAATCAATGATACGTATCTCCCGGAGTATGTAGTTGCTAATAAGGCTAACTACTATGAATGGATTGACTAAGCAAAATTAATGGGCGCTTAATTTCTCTTTATTTTTATCTTTATTGGAAATTTGATCAACTTCAACCCACTCAACACTTTTAAAAGGTTTAGTTAATGCGACTTTAAGAACATCATCTACATTCTTAACAGAAATAATTTCCATTGATTTTAAAATTGTTTTCGGAACCTCTGCAAGATCTTTTTCATTTTCTATAGGTATTAAAACTTTTTTAATACCAGCTCTATGTGCAGCTAATAATTTTTCTTTTAATCCACCAATTGGTAGGACAAGCCCTCTAAGAGTTATTTCGCCTGTCATTGCTACATTTTTATTTACTGGAATTTCTGTAATAGCAGAAATAATCGAGGTTACCATACCGACTCCTGCTGAGGGCCCATCTTTTGGAGTAGCCCCCTCTGGCACGTGTATATGGAAATCTTTTTTATCAAAAATTGGTGGTATAATTCCATAATCTAAGCTTTTAGATCTAATGTATGATTTAGCTGCCTTTACAGACTCTTGCATTACGTCACCTAGTTTACCAGTAATTTGCATTTTTCCTTTTCCTGGCATTACTGCAGACTCAATTTTAAGTATTTCTCCACCAACTTCAGTCCAAGCTAGACCAGTTACAACACCTATTCTGTTTTCTTCCTCGATTTCTCCATAGTTAAATTTTTGAACACCTAATAAGTCTTTTAAGTCTTTATCTTTAATAGGATTATTTACTTTTTCTTTATTATCAATTTTTTTTACAAGTTTTCTTGCTATTTTTGAAATTTCCCTCTCTAAGTTTCTAACACCTGACTCCCGTGTGTAGTGTCTAACTATTTTTCTTATTAATTCTTCATTTAGATTCCACTCTTCTTTCTTTAAACCATTATTTTTGCTTTGATTTGGAATCAGGAATTTTTGAGAAATATTTACTTTTTCATCTTCAGTATAACCAGACAATCTTATTACTTCCATTCTATCAAGTAATGGAGGTAAAATATTAAGAGTATTTGCTGTCGTAACAAACATTACATCTGATAGATCATAATCAACTTCTAAATAATGATCATTAAATTCCTTATTTTGCTCTGGATCTAAGGCCTCAAGTAAAGCGGATGAAGGGTCTCCTCTGTAATCATTTCCAACCTTGTCTATTTCATCTAGTAAAAAAAGCGGATTTTTAGTTCCAGCTTTTTTCATCATTTGAATAATTTTTCCAGGTAAAGAGCCTATATAAGTTCTCCTATGACCTCTGATTTCAGCTTCATCTCTAATACCGCCCAGAGATATTCTAATAAATTTTCTATTTGTTGCTTTTGCAATTGATTTGCCTAAAGAAGTTTTTCCTACACCTGGAGGCCCAACTAAACATAGAATTGGTCCTTTCATTTTTTGTATTCTTTTCTGCACTGCTAGAAACTCAATAATTCTCTCCTTTACTTTTTCTAGACCATAATGATCTTCATCTAAAATTTTTTGAGCATCTTTTAAGTCAGAATTTATCTTGGACTTATTTGACCAAGGTAATTCTGTCATCCAGTCTAAGTAATTTCTTACAACTGTGGCTTCCGCAGACATAGGGCTCATTGATTTTAATTTTTTCAATTCAGATAAGCACTTTTCTTTAGCTAATTTTGGCATTTTCGCATCTGATATAGCTTTAGATAAAGATGATAATTCATCTTTTCCTTCATCGATTTCGCCTAGCTCTTTTTGAATAGCTTTAAGTTGTTCATTTAAATAATATTCACGTTGAGTTTTTTCCATTTGATTTTTTACCCTGCCTCTTATTTTCTTCTCAACAGATAAGACACTAGTTTCTTTTTCAATTAAAGAATAAAGTTTTTCTAACCTTTTTTTTAAATCAATTATCTCTAGTAACTCTTGTTTTTCAAATATCTGGATATTTAAATTAGAAGAAATGTTATTAGCTATTTGTGAGGGATCTTTTAGATTTTTTAAAGTTCCTGACCCTTCATTTAAATCTTTCTTACTTAAAATTTGCAACCTTTCAAATTTTTTGATTAAACCTGATGCTAATTGTTCTAAATCCTTTGAAGATTTTTGATCTTCAATAACCTCTGCCTCGCAAGTTAAGAAGTGTTCACTATTCTTATGGTGTTTTAAGATTTTTATTCTTTTTTCGCCCTCAACTAAAACTTTCACTGTTCCATCTGGAAGCTTTAAAAGTTGTAAAACTTTGCTTAAACAACCGTATTGATACAAATCTTGACCGCTTGGATCGTCTATTTCTGAATTTTTTTGTGTTACTAATACAATTGATTTATCTGACTTCATTACCTCTTGAAGAGCTTTAATTGATTTATCTCTACCTACAAACAAAGGAACAACCATAGATGGGAAAATCACTATGTCTCTTAATGGAAGAAGAGGTTTTAAATAAGATGTATTCATATTACCAATATGGCAATTATGACACTAAATTCAAGAAGCAAATTTTATTTATGCTACTGATGTTGATGTTTTTTTACCATATGTGACAATGGGCTCAGACTTGCCTTTTACGGCAGATTTGTCCACCGTAACTTTTATAACATCTTCCATATCTGGTAATTCGAACATAGTTTTGAGTAAAATATTTTCTAAAATTGACCTCAAACCTCTTGCACCAGTTTTTTTAGAGATAGCTTTTTTTGCAATTTCCGTTATTGCCTCATCTTTAAATTCTAATACCACGTCTTCGAATTCAAATAATCTTTGATATTGTTTTATCAACGAGTTTTTTGGTTCTTTTAATATTTTAACTAAAGATGTTTCATCCAAATCATCTAAAGTAGCAATTATTGGCATTCTCCCAATAAATTCTGGGATCAATCCGTATTTAATTAAGTCTTCAGGTTCTAACATTTTCATTATTTCCGATAAAGGTTGCTCTTTATAATTTTGAACTTTAGCCCCAAACCCTATCGAGCTCCCTTTTCCTCTGCTGTCAATTAATTTATCTAGTCCAGCAAAAGCTCCTCCGCAAATAAATAAAATATTTGTTGTATCAACTTGTAAGAATTCTTGTTGTGGGTGTTTTCTTCCCCCTTGAGGCGGAACGCTTGCTACGGTTCCTTCCATTATTTTCAATAAAGCTTGTTGCACCCCTTCACCAGAAACATCTCTTGTAATAGATGGATTTTCTGATTTTCTACTAATTTTATCAACCTCATCTATATAAACAATTCCTCTTTGTGCTTTCTCTACATTGTAATCTGCAGCTTGTAATAATTTTAAAATAATATTTTCAACATCTTCTCCTACGTAACCAGCCTCGGTAAGAGTTGTTGCGTCAGCCATAGTAAAAGGGACGTCTAAAATTCTAGCTAAAGTTTGAGCTAACAGAGTTTTTCCACAACCTGTTGGTCCAACTAATAAAATATTGGATTTAGATAACTCAATATCTTTATTATTTTTTGTTTCGTGATTGAGCCTTTTATAATGATTATGCACTGCAACTGAAAGAATTTCTTTTGCAAATTTCTGACCAATTACATAATCATCTAACACTTTACAAATTTCTTTTGGAGACGGGACTCCATCTTGATGTTTTACTAATGAGCTCTTATTTTCTTCTTTGATGATATCCATACAAAGCTCAACACACTCATCACAAATAAAGACTGTAGGTCCAGCTATTAACTTTCTGACTTCATGTTGGCTTTTCCCACAAAAAGAACAATATAGAATGTTTTTATTATTTTTTTCTGACATATCGAATCAATATATATAATATAAATCTCTAATTTACTCTTATCAAGTTGAAGTTGTATAAATTACTAGATCTTGTGATTTATTTTCTTTTTTCCACAACAGAGTCTATTAAGCCAAATTTTTTGGCTTCATCTGCTGTCATAAAATTATCTCTTTCCAAAGCATCTGATATTTCATTAATTGATTTGCCAGTGTGCTTTGAATAAATTTTATTTAGTCTTTCCTTTAAAGAAAGAATTTCTTTAGCGTGAATTTGTATGTCAGTAGCCTGGCCTTGAAAACCTGCTGATGGTTGATGAACCATAATTCTTGAATTCGGAAGTGAAAATCTTTTACCTTTTTCCCCAGCTGCCAGCAAAAAAGACCCCATTGAGGATGCTTGACCTATACATAATGTTGATACGGGCGAGTTGATATATTGCATAGTATCATAAATCCCGAGACCCGCAGTAACGAGACCTCCTGGACTATTAATATAAAAATTAATTTCTTTTTTTGGATTCTCTGACTCTAAAAAAAGTAATTGCGCCGTGACTAAAGAAGCTACCGCATCATTAACTGGTCCTACTAAAAAAACTATTCGTTCTTTTAAAAGCCTTGAATAAATATCATAAGCTCTTTCACCTTTGCTGGTTTGTTCCACAACCATAGGGATCAAGCTATTCATTTTTTCTTCAAATTCCCGACTCATAATTGGTTTATACAACTATTGATTACTTTTTACTAATTTTTTCTGATTTTGTAGGGTATTTTTTAGAAGTTTTTGTTTTTGATGATTCAGACTTATCTATATTTGGTTTATTGAATTCTGAAATCACTTTTTCAGCTTCCTTTGTATCAATTTCTTTAGTGTTTAGTTTTATTTTTGTTTTAATCAATTGAATTATTTTATCTTCATATAAAGATCCTTTTAAACTTTGAGTGGCGCTTGGATTTTTCTGATAGTAGTCTAAAACCATTTTTTCTTGGCCAGGCATATTTTTAACTTGTTTTTGTATTTCCGCTCTGATTTCTTCTTCAGAAACTTTAAGATTATTTTTTTCACCAAATTCATTTAAGATTAGACCTAATTTTATTCTAGACTTGGCGATTTTCTCATTATTTGCTTTATGTTTATCTTTTTCCTCTGGTTTTAAATTTCTAGTAACTAAATCAATTTCTTGCTCTACTAAATTTTTAGGCAATTCAATCTGATGAATTTTTTCAATTTGGTCTAAAATTTCTTTTTTTGTAATTGAATTTAAAGCCTGCATATATTCACTTGAAATTCGTTTTTTAATTAAATCTTTAAGATCTAAAATATCTTTTGCCCCCATTGTTTTAGCAAAATTGTCATCTACTTTTGAGTCAATAGGTTTTTTAACATATAATATTTTACATTCAAATTGAGTAGGTTTGTTAGCTAATTCTTTTTTAGGGTGATTAGCTGGTAAGACTGCATTGACCAATTTTGTCTCCCCTTTATTAACACCAACCAATTGTTCATCGAATCCTTTTAAAAATAAATCTTTACCTAATTCTATTTGCACGCTTTTACCTTCACTGCCTTCAAACTTTTTTCCATCTGCTTTAGCGGAATAATCAAAAATAACCTGATCGCCTATTAAAGATTTTTCGTTTCCTTTTTTTTCTTCGAATTGTTTATTTTGATTAGCTAGTTCTTTTATTTTTGTATCGATTATATTTTTACCAACTTTTATTTTATAGTCATTAACTTTTATTTTTTCTAATGGATTTAGTTTGATTGTTGGCAGGCAATCGATAAGTAGCTCATAATTTAAATCTTTTCCTTCACCAAATTGTTTTAAGTCAATTTTTGGTTGTCCAGCAACTTTTAATTTTTTTTCTGTGATAGCTTTCGTCGAGGTCTCTCTTAAAACTTTATCAATAACTTCTCCATAAACTGATTTGCCGAACTGACTTTTAATTACTGATGGAGGTACTTTTCCTGGTCTAAAACCTTTTAGAGCCACCTCTTTTTGAAGTTCTAAAAGTCTTTCATTCATTTTTAGTTGAATAGTCTTTTTATCAACTATAACAGATAAAGTTGTGCTTAGTCCTTTTTTTGATTTAACTTCAATTTTCATAATTTTTGGTGGGCAAGAAGAGACTCGAACTCTTAAGCCTTGCGGCACTGGTTTCTAAGACCAGCGCGTATACCAATTCCGCCACTT
>MDTG01170469.1_pt1 | contig 10070 bp, 8 predicted proteins | sample 811421 | NCBI WGS metagenome assembly MDTG01 (sample SAMN05326645, study PRJNA326480) | marine metagenome | isolation source: seawater | place: Pacific Ocean: South East | collected 2011 | reverse complement strand
TTACACCTGGTAAGGTTTTTAAAAGTTTAAAAAAATATGTCATAAAGATTGTAATTTTTTTTTCAGTCTTCCTTTTTATTTTGATGATTTCAGAACAGGGCATCTAGAATTAAAAAATTCTTTTGATGATTATTTGATTACAGAAGATGGAGCAAAAGGTTTTTTTGGCCAAAATCATATGAAAATATTTTTAGAGAAAAATAATTTATCATTTAAAGAAACTATTATTCAAAACAAACCATTTAAAAAAAAAGTTCCTATTTATAGCTTTATTTACAAAAAAGAAAAAAAAGAATTAAAAAACAAGAACATAAATTGTAAAAATTATTTTAAAAAGAATATTTCTGTTTACAACGATTTTTATAAAGATCAAATTAAGAAATTTACACATAAACATTCTAGGATTAGAATTTATATTTTTGGAAATAACTTTTTAAGTGAATTAGCTTATGAATACTTAAAGACTAAAAAAAAAAAGAAATTAATATTAATTAGAAGTTTCTCAGCAGATCTTTATAAGAAATCAGATCTACTCAAAGAGTGTTTGGATATTAATAGTTATAATTCAAGCATATTTTTAATTTGTGAAAATAAAAAAGATAATATTATAAAAAATTCTTTAATAAATAGATTTCACGTAAATTTAAACAATAGTGTTTATATTTTAGATAAAAATTTTAATTTTAGGACAGATAGTTTTAGATTTGAGAACAAGATATATCTTAAAAAAAAAATTAATTTTAATAAAATTTAGAAATTTTTTTCTATATGATATTTCATTTTTATCAAACCTTTTTCCAAACTAATCTTTGGCCTCCATTGAATTTGTTTTTTTAGTTTATCTATAGAAGGAACCCTTCTGGAAATATCTTCGTATCCCCCCAGTTTAGTAAATTTTTTAGAATTAAAAAGAATCTTTGAATTAGAATTGCAAATTTTTTTTATGATATTTGCTAATTTTAGAACCGAAATTTCTTTATCTGATCCTATGTTATAGACTTCATTGTTTTTATTTTTTTTCAAAATTTTATAAAAAGCATCAATGCAATCGTCTATAAATAAAAAACTTCTTGTTTGTTTACCATTTCCATTAATTAAAATTTTTTTATTTAATAGAGATTTATTGATGAATTCATCTACAACTCTACCGCTTAGTCCGGGTCCATAAACATTAAATAATCTAAAAATTACAAACTTAAGATTGGTTTCTTTTCCATTTGCAGTTATATAATGCTCAACTAGTGATTTAGCTGTACTATAGCACCATCTATTTGTCTGTGGACTTCCTAAAAACCTATCAGAATTCTCCTTGAAAGGCACTTTGTTTAATTTACCATAAATTTCTGATGTTGAAGTAAAGATAATTTTTTTTTTATATTTACTACAAAAATCTATTATTTTTAAACTAGGTAGCAAGGTTAATTCAATTGTATATTTTGTTCTTTTTAAATATTGCATAGGTTCTGCTACACCTGCAAAATGACAAATTATATCATTTTTTTTGATTAATCTTTCAAGTAATGAATAATTATATACCGATGCTTTTATAAATTTAAAATTTTTAATTTTTTTGAGAGAATTGTCTAAAGTTTTAATATCAATTCCTACAACTTTATGACCTTCACTTATTAAACGTCTTACCCAGTGTGACCCTACAAAACCAGCTGCACCAGTGACCAAAATTCGTTGCTTCATTTCAGAATATATATACGATTTTGTTTAAATAGAAAGTAATTTTATATATAAAAAATAAAATTAATCATATAAAAAATTTATGTGGATCTTTTGAATTAAATAACAAATCAATAACGCTGAGATTTGGTAAAAAGTTTTTAGAATTTAATTGTTTATATTTTGGATGAATAAAATCATTATAAATCACTTTTATATTCTCTCTCTCAAAAAAAGACTCGTGAACATACTTTCTTGACCCCTCATTAGAAAGATATATTTTTGCATTTTCTTTTTTTAAAATTTTTAAAATTAGTTGCTCTTTCTTATAATTTGACAAATTAAAGTTTGATGATCTCTCAAAATTTAATTTTATTTTTAATATTTTACAAATTTCTGTTATAAATAAAATATTTAATTCTGATAAATTTAATGAAATATTTTTTTTTAAAAAATTTTCATAAAAATTTAATGTAAAGTCAAAATTTATAGCAGTCCTGTATGAATTTTTTATTTGATTAATAGAGTCCTGTACATTTTTTTCTAACAAAAATGTTTGGTTTATATTTTTTGATCTTGTATTATCCTTTACAGATAAACTCAAATACTTTTTTTCATTTATATTATTAGTAGATCTTATGTGAACTCTATTTTGCCACGAACGCCTATTATATTGTACATCATCTAAAAAAATAAATTTATTACATTTTCTTATCATAAAAAAATAACCAACCCATGGAATAAAGTGTGGTTGACAAATAGATAAAATTTTCATTTTTTTTTAAAATAATTAATTAAATATAATGGCTGGTCTTTAATTTTTTTTTTTTGTAAAATTGAATAATATTTTCTAATTTTTTTTAAATCTTGAATAGTATCCATTGTTACACTTAAATCTGGACAATATAACTTTGATTTTTTATTAATTTTCGACAATAATACTTTAAATTTTCTTCTATTATCAAAGCAATAATTTTCAACATGTTCTCTATAGTGTTTTTTTTTGGCTAAATTATCTATTTTTAAAATGCAAGATTTTTTAAATATGACGAATGAGTATCCAAAAGGTAATTTGTTTTTGTAAAAAGGAGAAAAAATATCATAATCGAATTTGTTAAAATTTTTAATATCATTGTCTACTATTGATGGCATGAATATTGGGTTATCCGCATTAGCTCTAACTATTACATCTTCAGGATTAAAATCATTTGTTGCTTGATTCAACCTATCAATGACATCAGTTTCGGATCCACAGAAAAATTTTATTTTATGATTTTTTGAAATTTTTTTAAAAATTTCATCTCGAGGTAAACAAGATGAAGCTAAAATTATTTTATCAATTTTTTGACATTTTTTTAGTCTATTTATGAATAAATCGATTGATCTATGTCCACTAATTCTTTTTAGCATTTTTTTTTTTAATCTTTTAGATTCTAATCTTGCTAAAATAACAGCAATAACTTTTTTTTTATAATTTTTCATTGATAATTTTTAAAATTTTTAAAACACCATTCTCTTTAAACTTTTTAGAGAATTTATTACTTATTTTTCGGCGATTTTTGTAATCTAAATATTTTATTCCTTTTATCAAACTTATTTTATTTTCTTTAATTACAAATTTTTTATTAATTTGAAAAGCAAAATAAAAATCATCAATTAATTGATTTTGATGTTTGTGTATTGATATACACAATAAAGGTGTTTTTAAATAAGCAGCTTCTATTTTTGTATATCCCCCTCCTGATATAACTAAATCTGAGCAAAATATAATTTTAGGAATATTATTTGAATTAATCTTAACTTTAAACTTTCTTGAAACTTTTTTAATCTTCTCAAGAATAACATTTGAATTTTCAAGGCCAATTAAAAAAGTCACATCATATTTGGTTTTTTTTAAAATATTAGCTAAGTGTAGATATTTTTTTATATAATTTGACCCACCTATAAATACCACTATTGATTTTATTTTATTATTAATTCTTTTTTTTTTTTTAATAAACTTATTAAAATTATCAGTAACAGGAAAGTATGAGTAATCATTATAAAATTTACAATTTCTTATTTTATTAACTATAAAATTTTTATTTTGACAGCTAATGAGAATATCAGAAATATATTTTCTTTTGGTTATATCGTCTAAGACGACTAATTTCTTTGATATTTTTTTATATTTTTTTTGAATTTTAACTGAACAATGTAAAAGCTCTATTATAGACAAATCAACAAAGCCAATTTTTTTTAATACTTGATCTTCATTTTTTTTATTTGTTGAAATAAAATTAATTTTTTTTGATTTTAAATAATTTTTAACATCAATATTTGTATCTACGATAAATTTATATTTAAAACTTAACTTTTTTTTTAAAGCTTTATAAATTAACTCCAACCTTTTGATATTTCCCCAGCCATGACTTCCTCCAGCACTACACCTGAACAATATAAACATTCAAGAAATATTTTTTTTAAAATCCCTCATAAACTTTTCTGGGTCACTTTCATCGAAACTTGGCGAGTATGTTGCTTGATAAGCCCATTCTAAATCTAGTTTTATTTTCTTTACCTGGTCTTCTGTCACTGAAAAAAAATTATCTGATAGTCTATATTTTGGATTTATTGTAAAGTGCTTTTCAATTATTTGCGCTCCCGCTGCAACTGCCAGAGGTGGAATTAAAGTTCCTGGTGTATGGTCAGAATGGCCTATTGGACAAGTAAATTTATTTTTTAAAATATTTATTTTATTCAAATAACTGTGTCTTTCCTCAAGTGGATACGAAGAGACTACATGCAGCAAAATGTAGTCAGCTTGATTTTGATCCAGAAAATTAACCAAATCATTTATTTCATCTAAGTTTGTCATTCCACAGGATATAATTATAGGTTTTTTAGTTTTTATTACCTCAGTTAAGAGAGGTTTATTTTTCATCTCAAAAGCAGCAATTTTATAACCAATCGTTCCCATTTTTTCGGTAAATTCTATGCTTTTTAATTCATACACAGATGTAAAAACCTCAGCACCCATAGATTTGGCTAAATTCCACATCTCAATTTCCTCATCTCTGGATAGCTGCCATTCTTTTAATAGACTTGTGAATTCTTTATATCTTGGATTATTTTTATCATACCTATCCTCAGCGATATAGGTTTGAAATTTTAGAAAATCACTACCTGCTCTTACACTAGCTTCAACTAAATCTAGTGCATTTTTAATTTTTCCTAAGTGATTTACACCAATCTCAGCTATAAAAGGTACTCTTTCGTTATCACCGATTAATTTTGAACCAAACTCTACTTTTTTTCTCATTTTTCATTTCTCTTCGTAAAGAATTTTCTCAACTAAATCTGCATAACTTTTGTTCTTATCAAAAGGCCATGAGGTATTTTTCCAATCAGGGCATTGTTTACAAAACTCATTTTTATAGTCATTTTTCAAGTGTTGATCTCTTAAATCATGATAAAAATTATTTTTCCATACTTCTTTAATTGACGTTTTTGTAAAATCACTAACTTCTGATTTACCATACCAATCGGTCGGACAAAAATTTAATGTACCTTTTGCTGTTAAGACTACTCTTTCCCATGGGTACAAGCAAGCTCGCCTATTATCACTCTCGTTATTCATATTATAAGTTTCTACGGAATTTTTTTTCATAACCGATCCACTATTTGTATGTAACTTTCTGATTAGCACATCATCAACAGATTGTTTTTTCCAAAATTCTTTAAACTTCTCTATTTCATGGGAGTTTTCCTTTTGTTCAACAAAACTGACAATTATTTTTGTTTTGTGACCAACCTCATCATTTAATTCCAGTAATCGTAAAACATTTTTTTTTGTTATATCAAGATCTCCCCCAACTCTTACTTTTTTGTAAGTTTCATTTGAAAAAGCATCTATACTTATATCAATCATGTGTAAGCCTGTGGATAAAAGTTTTTTCATTTTTTTTTCTTTAAGAAGGGTGCCATTTGTGGTTAATGTTACTTTCGTTCCTGAATTGTCTACCGCATATTGTAAAATTTCGTAAGATTTAGGATGAACTAAAGGCTCACCATTGCTAGTGTATCTAATATACTTGGTTATTCCTTTTCCATTTTTTGCTACTTCGTCAACCATTTTTTTATTTATTTCAGGATTAATCATCCTTTTATTATAAACACTGCTCAGTTTAAATTTTGGATGTGTACAATGAATACATCCTAGATTACAAACCTCTGTGATATCAACCATTACTTGAGAAGGAAACTCTTTAGATAATCTTTCGTAAAATCCGTATTTAGACATTTAAATTTTAATATACATTATAAATTAAATAAAAAAGATAAATCATTTTGAGATATAATAGTTGTTAATAATTATACCATCTAAATTAGTCGTTTTAAAAACATTAATTGCATCATCAATTGTCTCAACTATAGTTTTTTTATGTATATTAAAGGAGGTATTTAGTATCGCTCCAACCCCAGTTATTTTTTTTAACTCGTTTAACAAATCAAAGTACTCCAAATTATTCATTTTAGTAACTATTTGCGGTCTACCCGTTCTGTCAGCAGGATGAACTACATTTTTGAATTTATTTAAATCAATCTCATCTTTTAGTTTATAACAAGTGGTCATATAAAATGGATCTAAACTCCTATTTTTATAAAAATACTTATTTAATTCATCATCAGTTATTGATAGCGCGAAGGGCATCCAGAAGTCGCGTGATTTTATTTTCTTATTAATTTTTTCAACTATTCCAGGATAATCAATGCTAGCTAAAATAGATCTATTACCTAATGCTCTTTGACCAAATTCTGCTCTCCCAAAATATCGCCCTATAACATCTCCATTTTTAATCTTTTCACTCACATGTTTATTTGAATATTTAGAAATTTTATAATTTTGTAATTTATTAAAGTAAATCTTTTTAAATTTATATTTATTTCCAAGATAAATATTCTCAAGTGGTTTAATATTATTCAAAGGAATTTGATTTTTAAGAAAATGTTTTTCAATTAAAAAAAAATTTCCACCAAAAACATTTGATTCATCGGCGGGCGATAAAGGAACAAAAAAATTTTTTGTTTTTTTTAAATTTGATGAAATATACAAATTTGCTTTAACATTCATTGCCACTCCACCACCATAAAAGATACTGTGTGGTTTAAACTTAATTTCTATATTTTTAAAAAACTTTAATAAGAGGTCTTCTAGAAATTTTTGAAGTATCGCCGCAACCTTATCAAATCTAGTATTATTAATTAATTGTTTAAATGTAAAATATAAATCTTTCAGTTTTTTTTTTGTATCTATTAAACCAGTCTTATAATTAAAATAAAAAAATTTTTGAAAATTTTTATATAAATTATGATTAATGTCTGAGTCGCCATAGGGTGCTAATCCCATTACTTTATATTCATCGTGATAAGGGAGCATATTTAAATTTAAAGTCGTCCATTGATATAAACGACCTAAATTAAAATTACTTGTACCTTTTATTAGCTCTATTCCTCTTGATTTAGTAAATTTTGATATTGCATGATTATAAACTCCACCATCACCTTCACAATGAACAATAATATTTTTTTGACTAAAATTTTTATTTATACAAGAATAAAATGCTTGATAATGATGTAATATATAATGGGGAAGAAAAGAAATATTTTTCTCTTTAAAGCCTATTTTTTTGTATGCTTCTAATCTTCTTTTTTGGAATTCTGCATTTAAATACTTAAAATTTTTTTTATCATTATAAAATTTAGTATTAATATGATGATCTTTTTGGATCCTTTGTTTTCCACCCATTACCTTAAAAAAAGATTCTATTTTTTTATTTTGTAATAGTTTTTTTTGCCAAAAAAAATTATTTTCTCTCTTCCAATCATCTACCGAATATCTTGATTGTCTTTTAAATAAAAAATTTAAAATCGAGTTTTTTGATTTAAAACTATCTTGATCATTTACAATTCCTATATAATCAACATCGCTTGCTTTAATATTGAGATACTTTAAGCAAGCATTTATTGAATTTAATGGAATCCCGACTTCATTTTTTTTTTTAACAAATCTATCCTCTTGAAAAGCAGCTAAAATTTTTGGACCCCTTGAAATTGAAGCAGAAGCATTATGATATTCATAAACAGATAAAGTTATAATTTCATTCATAAGTATAAGAAGTTATAAATCATACTTCAAAATATAATCAATTTAAAAAATGTAAACATTCATCTTATTTTAACTTCTTACTTAATTTAACATAAATCTTACGATATGATTTTTGCATAAACAGAAATAACTTAAATCTTTAATTGATATACTTAAAATTTATATTTAATTAACTGAGAAACTTAATTATAAGATTAAAAAATAAATCTATATTCTAGCTATTATAATGAAAAAGTATAATTTCTTTGACAAAGCTACTACACTTCAGAAATTAAAAATTGGATGTGCAATCATACCTAATATACTTTCATTCAAAGTAGATGATTATAAAAAAAATAAAAAATATTATATTAAAAAAATAAAAGAAAAATTTCAAAATATAGCAATTCGATCTTCAAATTTTTCAGAAGACACTAACAAAACTTCAGCAGCAGGTAAATTTTTATCAATATTGAATACAAAAGCAAATGAAAATAAAAAAGTTGATTATAATATTAACCAGGTAATTCACTCATATAAAAATTTTAAAAATAACAAAAATAGAGTCTTAATCCAAGAAATGGTTAAAAATATAAAATTTTCTGGAGTTGCAACTTCGTGTGTAAAAGAAGATAGATCACCATATTATGTAATCAATATATCAAGATCTAGTGACAGCACAATTATTACAAGCGGAAAAGATACCAATAATGAAACTTATTACATTTATGAAAATTGCAAAGTAAAAATTCCAAAAAATTTGTATAAAATAAAAAAATTAATTGATGAGCTGAGAAGTAAATTTAAAGAAGATTCACTTGATGTAGAATTTGCACTGGATAAAAAAGATCGATTATTTCTTTTGCAGGTAAGAAAATTAGTTATTAAAAAAAATAAAGATCATTTTGATGGAGATAATTTTTTTAAAAGTCATTTAAGTAAGTTAAGTAAAAAAATTACAAAAATAAGAAAAAGGAACTACGCGTTATTAGGAAATACTACATATTTTGGAGTTATGCCAGATTGGAATCCAGCTGAAATTATTGGGAGAAGGCCAAGTCCTTTGGCACTTTCTCTTTATAAAGAGCTCATCACGGATAACATCTGGGCACTACAAAGAAAAGATTATGGATATAGAAATTTAGAAAATCATGGGCTGTTAAGTTCCTTTTTTGGAATGCCTTATGTTGATATAAGAGTAGATTTTAACTCTTGGGTCCCTTCAAATCTAAGCGATAAAGTTTCTGAGAAGCTTGTAAATTACTATTTGGGTAAACTTAAAAACAACCCACATTTGCATGATAAGATAGAATTTAAAATTGTAATAACTTGTTTTACTTTTTCAATTCAGAAAAGAATTGATGAACTTCCAAATAAGATTTTTTCTAAAAAAGAAAAAAAAGAAATTTTATTATCTTTGAAAAATATTAATTTAAACGCATATAAAGAATTAAGCCACACTCCATTTAAACTTATGGAATTAGAACAGAGAATAAAAAAAATAAGTAATTCGAAAACATATAATTTAGATAAAATATATTGGTTAATAGAAGATTGTAAAAAATTTGGCACTTTACCATTTGCAGGAATGGCAAGGTGTGGGTTTATAGCTGTAGAATTGATAAATTCGTTGGTAGAGGAAAAAATAATAAGCCAAATTGAAAAACAAAAATTTCTAAAGTCCATAAATACAGTTGCTTCTGATTTAAGTTTAGATCTTTACAAAAAAAATAAAAAAAAATTTTTAAAAAAATATGGTCATTTAAGACCTAATACGTATGATATTGATACTTCAAATTATAATGATGGCTATAAAATCTATTTTAATAAAAAAAATATAAAAAAAATAGAGTACACTAAGAGAAAATACACATTTTCAAAAAAAACACTTTTAAAAATAGATAAATTGTTGAAAAAAAACAATCATCCAATAACAGCAATTGAATTAATTAATTTTATTAGTAAAAGTATAAAATTAAGAGAATATTCAAAATTTATTTTTTCTAAAAGTATTAATGAAATATTCAAAAACTTAAAAATCCTATTTCACAGAATAAAATTGGATACTAGTGATATTAAATTTTTACCAATTAATAACATAAAAGAACTCTTTTATAGTCTTAACCATGATGATTTAAAAAAAATATTTTTAGAAGAAATTCAATCATCAAAGGTACAATATACAAAAAACAAATTTATAAAATTACCATCAAATATTTTTCATCAAAATGATGTATATTTTTTTAAACTTGAAAAAAATGAGCCTAATTTT
>MDTG01151689.1_pt1 | contig 10070 bp, 8 predicted proteins | sample 811421 | NCBI WGS metagenome assembly MDTG01 (sample SAMN05326645, study PRJNA326480) | marine metagenome | isolation source: seawater | place: Pacific Ocean: South East | collected 2011 | reverse complement strand
ATTTTAATGAATAATAAGAAATTTACATATCAAAAAAGTGGCGTAAATATATCTGCGGCCGATAAATTTGTGGATTTTATATCAAATGTTAACAAAATAAAAAAAAATACATCCGGTTTTAATAATATTGGTGGTTTTGGGTCAATATCAGACATACCTAAAAACATTAAGAATCCAAAAATAGTTGCATGTACAGATGGCGTAGGAACAAAAATTGAAATTGCAAACATTCTTAAAAAATATGACACAATTGGTATCGACCTAGTTGCAATGAGTGTAAATGATTTAATTGTTCAAGGAGCTAAGCCACTTATTTTTTTAGATTATATATCAATTAATAAAATAGATTTAAAAAAGCTTAAGTCAATTGTGAAAGGAATAATTAGCGGATGTAAAAAATCAGATTGTGAATTGGTTGGAGGTGAGACAGCTGAAATGCCGGGAACATACGATAGAGGTAAATTTGATATTGCAGGTTTTGCAGTTGGTATAGTTGGAAAAAATCAAATTTTATCAAAAAGAAAAATAAAAAAAAACGATTTAGTAGTAGCTATACCTTCTAGTGGTTTACATTCAAATGGTTTTTCATTAGTAAGGTATATTTTAAAAAAAAAAAAAATTGATATTAATAAAAATAAATTTCTTAGAACAGAGTTGATAAGACCCACTAAAATTTATGTAAAGGAAATTCTTAAATTAATAGAAAAAAATTTAATTAATGGATGTGCAAATATTACGGGTGGAGGCATAGCTGATAATATAAAAAGAATTATACCAAAAAATCTCGTTGCAGAAATTAATTTAGATAAAATTAAGCCGTTAAAAATTTTTCATTGGTTAAAAAATAATAATATATCTGATCAAGAAATGATAAAAACATTTAATTGTGGTGTTGGTTTCTGTTTGATAGTCAGCCCTAATAAATTTAAAAATATCCAGAAATACTTTGATAAAAAGTTTCAACCGTATCAAATTGGAAAAATTACAACTGGTAATAATAAATTAAAATTAAATGGCTCAATTAGGTGGGTTTAAAAAAATAAAAACTGCTGTTTTTATTTCTGGTAAAGGAAGCAATTTAAAGAATCTTATAAAGTTTTCTAAGTTAAAAAAATCTCCAATTTCAATTGATTTAATTGTTTCAAATAATCCAAAATCAAAAGGAATAATTTTTGCAAAGAAAAACAAGATACAAAAAAAAATTTATAATTTTGAATTAATTACTTCAGAGCAAAAATTACTTACTTTTTTAAGATACAAAAAAATTAAATTAATTTGTTTAGCAGGATTTATGAAAATTTTATCAATAAAATTTATTAAGAAATTTAATGGAAAAATATTAAATATCCATCCATCACTCCTTCCAAAATATAAAGGTTTAAACACTCATCAACGAGCTATAATTAATAAAGAGAAATACTCTGGATGTACGGTTCATTTTGTTAATTCTAAACTTGATTCTGGAAAAATTATTCTTCAAAAGACAGTAAAAATAAATAAGTTAGATACTCCATCTAAGCTTGCTAAAAAAGTTCTTAGAGAAGAACATAAATTATACCCAAAAGCGATATTAAAAATCTTTAATCGTTAAAGAAAAAACTAATTTCAATTTTTGCATTTTCAATACTATCTGAACCATGCACAGAGTTTTTATCAATTGAAATACCATATTTTTTTCTAATTGTACCCTCAGCTGCCTCTAATGGGTTTGTAGCTCCCATTAATTCTCTATTAGCCCTAACAGCGTTCTCTTTCTCTAAAATCATCACAACAATCGGACCAGATGACAAATAATTACAAAGCTCATTGTAAAACGGCTTTGTTTCATGAACTTTGTAAAATTTTTCTGCCTCTGCTTTTTCAATCTTAATTTTTTTTTCTTTTATTATAGAGAATCCTTTACTCTTGAATAATTCTTTTATCTCATTGTCTAAGTTTCTCTCGACTGCATCTGGTTTAATTATTGACAAAGTTTGCTCAATATTACTCATAATAATCTTCTACTAATTTATTAAGCAACCTTACTCCATAGCCTGTTGCCCCTCCGGAGTTTAATGCACCTCCATATTTGGAAAAAGCCATCCCTGCAATATCTAGATGAGCCCATGGTGTTTTATTTATTATAAACCTTTGTAAGAATTGTGCTGCAGTTGTAGAGCCTGCTCCACCAACATAATTGATATTCTGCATATCGGCATTTTTTGAATTCATTAATTTATCAAAATTTTTGTGAAGAGGCATTCTCCACAATTTTTCGTCAACTTTTTCTCCTGAATCGATTAATTGTTTTGATAATTTATCATCATTAGAAAATAGCCCTCCATACTCAGATCCCAATGATACAATAATGGCCCCTGTGAGTGTGGCTAAATCAATTATAAATTTTGGTTTAAATTTTTTTTCAGTAAAAGTTAAAGCATCTGCTAAAACCAACCTACCCTCTGCATCAGTGTTTAAAACTTCTATAGTTTTACCACTATATGATTTTACAATGTCTCCTGGTCTTTGTGCATTTCCACTCACCATATTTTCAACTAGTCCTACCACGCCAACAGCATTTATTTTTGATTTTCTTAAAGCTAATGTTTTCATTAAACCAACCACTGCAGCTGAACCTGCCATATCATATGTCATATCTTCCATAAATCTTGCTGGTTTAAGTGAATAACCGCCGGTATCAAAGCATACACCCTTACCAACAAAAGCTAATGGTTTATTTTTTGATTTTGATCCATTCCATTCCATTGTAACCAGGTATGAGCCTCTCACACTACCTTGTCCTACGCCAAGTAATGCACCCATTCCCATTTTTTTTAACTCTTGCTCTTTATAAGCTCTGACTTTTAAACCAATTTTTTTAAGCTTAAGTAATCTTTGAGCGTATTCATCTGGGTGAAGTATATTGCCAGGCTCTGATACTAAATCTTTTGTAAAATTAGTGCCCTGCAACAAAGAAGTAAATCTGTCATTTTTTTTTGTTGAAGGAATTTTTTTTGTATAAAGAATATTTATATCTATGTTTAGAGTATCTTTCTTACTTTTATATTTATGAAAGTTATAAGATTTTAATTGTAGTCCATGTAAGAACTCATCTATAAAAGTCCTATTTTTATTTTGTGTGATAGTTATATTATGCTCTAAAAAGGATAAATTTTTAGTTAAATCAGTTTTTAAATAGTTATAAAAACTTGCGCCTTTTTTTTCGTTTTCTGTGGCTGTTTGATTTTTTTTTATTTTGATAAGAATTATTTTCTGATCAGAATTTAAATTAAATGTAATAAAGTCTTTTTTATTTGATTTATTTGATATTATAATTTTGTTTATATGACTTGAGTATTTTACTAACGGTAACTTGTTTAAACCATTAACCCTAAATTCTTCATCAGAAAACAAAACATAATTCTTAACACTTCTATCGTTTATTCCCTTTTTATGGCTTATTTTTATTGACATTTTCTATAAATATGTACTTTAGGTTGTATTTAAAATATAAATTAATGTCAAAAATATATAGGTATTATCGCGCAAAATTTCAATGAAAAAGATTATTTATAATCAATTATTAAAAGATATTACAAAGTTTTTTATATTATCAAGTCTAAGTTTGTCGCTAATAATTTGGGTAATTCAAGCAGTAAATTTTTTAGACTACATATCTGAAGATGGCCATGGTTTAATGACTTATTTCAATATAACGTTATTAAATTTTCCAAAAATTTTTAGCCGAATAATGCCATTTTGTATATTTATAAGTATTTTTTATACGCTCTGTAGATATGAGTTAAAAAATGAATTAGTAATATTTTGGAATATCGGAATTAATAAAATTAAATTTATTAATATAATACTTTTTTTTTCACTTTTTTTTTTACTACTTCAAATACTATTAAATTCACTAATAGTGCCTAAAACTCTCGATACAGCAAGGGAACAAATAAGAAACTCAAGTGTTGAATTTTTTCCTAATTTAATTAAAGAAAAAAAGTTTATTGATGTGGTTGAAAATTTAACAATTTTTGTAGAGTCAAAAAATGAAAATGGTGATTTAAAAAATATATATTTAAAAGATAAATTAAAAGAAAATCAATCTCAAGTGATTTACGCAGAAAGTGGAAAAATAGTATCTGAAAATAAAAATAATTTTTTAATTTTAAATAATGGTAGCTTTATTGATGTTGACAAAAAAAATATAACAAGTTTTGCTTTTAAAAAAACAGAGATTAATTTAGCAAAATATTCTTCCAAAAGTACAAAAACGCCTAAGTTTCAAGAAATAGCAACGGCACACTTAATTTCCTGTTTGTATAAATTAAATTATAATAAAAATTATACAAATTTACCTTCTTATTTTCTTTGTGAAAGTAAAGCTGAGAATGATATTGACGAAGAGTTATTTAAAAGAATTATTAAACCATTCTTCATTCCAACGATAGTTTTAATTGCCTGCTTAATTGTTTTGTATAATAAAGATATGTTTGGTTATACAAAGCTTCAATATTTATTATTTTTTACTGGCTTTTTTATTATTGTTATATCAGAGATATCAGCGAGATATATTGGTAATAGTAAAGTTGAATATTTTTTAATTATCCCAATAATATTTTTTTTTATTAGCTATTTTTTTCTTATATTAAAATTAAGGTATAGTTCATGATTAAAATATACCAAAAATATTTAGTGACATCCTTTTTAAAAATTCTTTTTGCTGTATTTTTGGTTTTTTTTTCTCTTGTAATAATTTTAAATATTTTTGAGGAAGTATCGTATTTAAAAAATACAGATACAAATTTAATACTACCCTTTTTTTTAACTTTGCTAAATTCTCCTTCGATTGTTTATGAAACGTTTCCTTTTATTTTTTTCATATCTACTCAATTTTTATTTATAAAACTTTTAGATCGAGAAGAGCTAGATATCTTTAAAAAAGTAAGTTTAAGTAATTTTAAGATAATTTCTATTCTCTCATTTTTTTCTTTATTTATATCTTTAATTATTGTCGTAATTTTTTATAATTTATCCTCAAGTCTTAAATTTGTTTATTTAGATCTTAAAAATAAATATTCTAAAGACAATAAATATCTTGCTGTAGTAACCGAAAATGGTCTTTGGATAAAAGATGAAATAAATAATAGTATTAATATTATTAATGCAGAAAAAATTTCAAATTCTACGCTTTACGATGTTACCATTAACCAATTTACAGGTGGCTACGAGAATTTTAAAAATATGATAGTAGATGAAGTTGATATTAAAAATAAGAAATGGATTTTAAAAAATGTCCATTTTTCACTAAAGAATACTGGTGTTCAAAGTGAAAAAAATGTCATATTTGAAAGTAATTTTGACTCGGATCAAATTAATCAACTTTTTTCAGATTTATCCTCTCTAAATTTCTTAGAATTAAATAGTCTTAAAAGCGAATATAGAAAACTAGGCTATTCTGTAACTAATATAAACATACACGTTCATAAATTAATATCTTATCCCATAAACTTAACAATAATGACCATTTTTGGATGTATTATAATGTTAAATATAAAAAGAAATAAATCAAAAATTTTTCATCTTATATTGGGTACATTGTGCTCAGTTCTAATTTATTACATGAATTATTTTTCAGGTTTATTAGGTGAAAATGAAACAATGCCAGAACCGTTATCTATATGGTTGCCATTACTAATAATTTTATTATTTTGCTCAGTTGGATTGGTTAGGATAAATGAAAAATGACTTTATTTAAAAAGCTTAAATTTATTATTTTTATTTTACTAATAACAAATATAAATATTTCTATTTCTTTTAGTGATGATTTTTTCTTTGAAGGTGAGGAAATTGAAATTCTTAACAACGGCGAGTTATTAAAATCAAATAAGGGTGTAAAAATTACTTCAACCAATGGTATGATTATTACCTCAAAAACATTTGAGTATAATAAAAAAAATTCTGAATTAAATCTTGATGGAAATGTAATAATTAATGACAAGCTAAACCAAACAATTATCAAAACAGGTAAAATTAAATATATTAAAAGCTTAGAAAAAATTTTAACATATGAAAATACTGAAATTGAGATAGAGGAAAAGATTTTTGTAAAGTCTAAAAATATAGTTTATTTGAGAAATCAAAATGAAATTAGCTCTAATTTTAAAACCTTTATTACTGATAATTTAGGAAATAATTTTTCATCTAAAGATTTTCTTTTTGACATTGAAAAAAAAGTTCTTAAAGCTGTACATGTCAATCTTATTGACATAGATGGAAATATAACTTTTTTTGAAAGTTTTTTTGGAGATATATCAAATAACGAATTTTATGGAAAAGATGTTGAGATAAGTTTTTCTAATAAATCATTTGGAAATCGATTAAATGAGCCTAGACTTTATGGAAATACTTTTTCCTCAAATAAAAATGAGTCAAAAATTTCAAAAGGTATTTTTACAACATGTAAAAAGAGGGATGGATGTCCACCATGGGTTATTAAAGCAAAAAATGTTATACATGATAAAAATAAAAAAAGAATAAATTATCATAATGCATGGTTGCAAGTATATGATAAACCAATTTTATATTTTCCAAAATTTTTTCATCCTGATCCAACAGTAAAAAGACAATCAGGTTTTTTAATTCCACAATTTAATGATTCAGGTAATACAGGAACTTCTATTCAGATACCTTACTATAAGGTTCTAGCTGAAAATAAAGATATGACCATTACTCCTATATTTTTTACAGATAACTCTTTACTTTTGCAGAATGAATATAGAAAGGTAGATAAAAATTATGATCATATTTCAGATATTAGTTTTTATACCTCTGCATTAACAAATGGTGAACAAGATTCAAAATCGCATTTGTTTTCAAATACTAAATTTAAGTTAAATGATTTTTATTTCGAAGACTCTGAGTTGGAAATAAATATCGAGCAGGTTTCAAATGATAGTTATTTAAAAAAATATAAATTAAATACACCTTTAATTAAAAATGAAACGCTTATGCATTCATTTATAAAATATGATGGTTATAATGATAATAGTTTTTTAAATATAAATTTAGAAACATATGAAGACTTAACTAAAAAAGAGAGTGATCGGTATGAAGTGATTTTACCAAATGTAAGATATTCAAAAAATTTTTCAAGTGATTTAGATTTGCTTGGTGATTTAGGCTTTAATAGTAGTTTTTACCAAAAGCAATTTGATACTAACAAATATACTCAAAGTTTAAATAATTCACTAGAATATTATTCACCTAAAAAATTTGAAAAAAATGGGTTGATAAAAGATTTTAAATTAAAACTAACTAATCCAAATAAGAGAGATAAAGTAAGTTCAGATGATAAAAGTGAGACAAAAAATCAGCTTTTATCACAATTAATGTATACTTTGAGCTATCCGTTAAGAAAAAAAAATGAATTATCTGAAAGCTTTATTACGCCTAATCTTTCATACAGGTTTAGCCCAAATTTAACTAGAAATATATCAGATGATGACAGAAGATTAGATATTACAAATATCAACTCATTTAACAGGATTTCAGATATTGATACAGTTGAAGGTGGTCATTCCATAACAGCAAGTATGGGATACAAAAAAATTGATTTAAATGGAAATGAGAGACTCGCAATTGATATAGCTCAAGTAATTAGCGATACAAAAAATCCTGATTTACCAACCAAAACTTCTCTAAATAAAAAATATTCTGATGTAATCGGTAAAGTAAAATTTAATGCATCTGACATATTAAGTTTTGATTATGATTTTATGCTAGATGATAGTTTGCATAAATCAAATTACAATTCTATAAAAACAATTTTTAGCATTAACAATCTGGTTACATCATTTGAATATTTAGAAGAAAGTGAGATAATTGGTAAAAATCATTACTTTGGAAATACAACAGAGCTTAAATTAAACGATCAAAATAAATTATCATTTAAAACAAGAAAAAATAGAGAAATAGATATGACTGAATTTTATAATTTAATTTATCAATATGAAAATGATTGTTTAAGAGCGGCATTGGAATATAACAAATCTTTTTATAGTGATAGTGATATAAGACCAGAGGAAGAATTATTATTTTCTTTAACAGTAATACCTTTTTCTAAATTTAATTCTAAAAATCTAAAGTAATATTATGAAAATATTAAAAATTATTTTCTTATTATTTAATCTTATTTGTTTTTCTAAAATTAATTTATCTTATAGTAATGAAATTACTATTCTTTATAAAGTTGAAAATATTCCAATTACTAATACTGACATAGTTAAAGAAATTAATTATTTAACTCTTTTAAACGAGGAATTAAAGAAAATTGACAGACAAGAATTGGTAAAGTATGCAACAAAATCGATTATAAGAGAAAAAGTTAAAAAAAATAATCTTATTAAAAAATTTAAATTTGGTGAGAATAATCAAATTATAGACCAACAAATATCCAATTTGATGACAGGGTTGGAGACAAATGAATCTCAGTTTGAAGAAATGCTTAAACAGATTGGGATCTCAAATAATTATATTAGGGAAAAAATAGAAATTGAGTATTTGTGGAATAAACTAATATATTCAACTTACAAAGATAAAGTAAAAATAAATATAAAAGAAATTGAAGAAAGACTACAAACGGAATTAAATGATCCATCAAACTTGGTTGACGAATTTTTATTGTATGAAATTTTATTTACATTATCTGATAAGACTAATGTAGAAAACGAAATTTTGAAAATAAAAAATAGTATTGCAGAAATAGGATTTGAAAATACAGCCAATATTCTAAGTGAAGCTAGTTCATCAAAAAATGGAGGTAGAATTGGCTGGCTAAAAGAAAATCAATTATCTGAACAAATATCAAAAGAGGTGAGGAGTTTAAAAATTGATGAATATACAAAACCAATAAATGTACCTGGCGGTTTAATTATTTTATATTTAAAAGAAAAAAAAAAATCAGTACCAAATTTTTCTTTTGAAGAAGAGCTTAAAAAAACTATTCAAATGGAGAGAGATAGGCAATTGAATCAATTTTCATCTATTTATTACAAAAAAATTGAGCTTAACACAAAGATATATGACCAATAAACCAATTATTATTGTTTCTGGAGAGCCTTTCAGTATTTTTTTTGAAATTTTTTTTAAGTCATTAAAAAAAAAAGAAATAAAAAAAATTAAAAATCCAATTATAATTATTTGTTCTAAAAATTTGCTTTTAAGTCAAATGAAAAAGCTTAAATTTAAATATAAAATTAATTGTATTAATTTAAAGAAAATTAAATTTAAAAATATGAATAATAAAAAAATAAATTTAATTGATATTAATTTTAATTTTAAAAAACCATTTGATAAAATTTCATCAATCTCGAGGGGATATATTAGCAAAAGTATTGATGTTGCGCTCAATTTGATTAAAAAGAAAAAAATTAAAACATTGATAAATGGTCCAATTTCTAAACCATTTTTTTTGAATAAAAAATTTCCTGGAATGACAGAATATTTTTCCCACAAAACAAAGTGCTCAGGTAAAGAAGTGATGCTGATTTATAACAAAAGTTTATCAGTAAGCCCTTTAACTACGCATCTGCCCTTAAAAAAAGTCTTTAAACATATTTCAAAAGCTAAATTGGTTAATCAAATAAAAACAATAAATAATTTTTACAAAAAAAATCTTAATATCGCTCCGAAAATTGCTGTTACTGGCTTAAATCCACATTGCGAGAGTACTGATAGTGTTTCCGAAGAAGATAAAATTATTAAACCGGCAATTAAAATATTGAGAAAAAATAAAGTAAATGTTTTAGGTCCCTTCCCTGCTGATACGATATTTTTAAGAAGAAATTATAAAAAATTCAATACAATAATTGGAATGTATCATGATCAAGTATTAGTACCTATCAAAACTATTTATAGTTTTAAAGCGATCAATGTTACACTTGGACTCCCTTTTTTAAGAATTACTCCAGATCATGGAACTAACAATCAAATGATAGGTAAAAACTCATCTAATCCAGATAGTTTAATTGAGTCAATTTTATTTGCAAAAAAAATTAGTGAAAATTAAACCCAAAAAAAGCTTAGGT
>MDTG01429825.1_pt1 | contig 10071 bp, 11 predicted proteins | sample 811421 | NCBI WGS metagenome assembly MDTG01 (sample SAMN05326645, study PRJNA326480) | marine metagenome | isolation source: seawater | place: Pacific Ocean: South East | collected 2011 | reverse complement strand
TTACGAAAAAACCTATTGTGCCTTCTTTAGATGAAGTTAATTCTAACAATAAAGCTAGGAGCATTAATTACTGATTCGGGGTCTCCAGCGAATGTTATTACCGTTCGGTTTGTTGCTTTTCCTGGATCTACATCAAGTAATGTAACACCTTCTGAGTTTTTAATTTCATTTACAACTTTTTGAATAATTTCAGAGTTTATTCCCTCTGAAATATTAGGTACACATTCAAGTATTTTTTTCATTATGATATCTTAATTTCCGGAAAATAAATGAACCGTTCCAGTTTTTACTTTAGTCTGGTCTTGTTCAAAATTAGATATGTATGGATTAAGAATATATTCCATTTTATAAAAATATGCTCCATCATTACATGTTTTACCATTATTTAATTTTCCATTCCATGGATGGTTATCATACTCTGACACGAATAATTCTCGCCCCAGTCTATTATATATTGAAATTCTATATATTGTTGCTTCGCATGTTGGATAAGATAATGAGAGGCTTGCTTCTGATGGTCTATTTTCTTCATTATTCGGAGCCTCAGGAAAATAATCAGCACTTCCATCGTCATTTGGTGTGAAATAGTAAAATTCATCTTTGTCGTAGTCTGGAAAAATCCACTGACAAGGCTCGCATCCTTCATAACCTTCATAGATAGTTATTGTTCTCCATTCTGACATTTCGTTTAGTCCATATGTCTCAGAGCAGTAACTTGATGCTGTAAAACTATAAATATTTGGGCTGTTTATATCATAATTAGTATTTGTTATGTCTAATTCGCAATTGTTTTCACCCTCAAGCAAATTTCCATTTAAATACCACTGAATGTCATATCCATCGCAATTTGCACTTAAACCCACGGCTTGTAATATGAGTATGTCTTGTTCACAAATTGTAATTTGTTCATCGTCATTAAAACTATCAATAGTAATGTATAGATTATCCTCGTCATAAAATACAATTTCAAATGCACAAGAATCAGTTTGTGTTTCTGTTTGGCCAAAGAATTGTATTTGTACTCTGTTGTTATTTAGATTTTCTAAACAGGGATCATTGTAATTGATTGATAAGAAGAAGTTGTCTCCAATCCAATCCCAGTCTTCACATTCTTCCCCATTAATTGTATATTCCCAGTACACATCAATGTATCCGCTAGGAGCCCAAATAGTATCCATGATATTTTCACAATAATATAACTCTAGCCCATTTTCTGTAATAGAGTACGAGTTTGTATCTAAATCTTGATATAGCCATTCGCATTGTTGGGATAAAAGTATTTGATGTTGCATTAGGCATAAAAGAATAATTAAACCTAAATAACGAAAATTATTAATTTTTGTATAAATACTATTGATGACCATAATTGCAAACTTAATAATTTGTTTCAGAATCATAATAAACTTTTCCATTAATTATGACTTTGTTGATAATATTACTCCCCATACAATAAGGAATAAAGTTTATAGAGGGGATATTTTTAGTAATTATGAGATTTGCTTTTTTTCCACGCTTAATACTGCCTAATTGCTTTTCCAGTTCCATTGCATGTGCTCCATTGATAGTTGCAGCATTAATTGCTTCTATTGGATTCATTTCCATTTTTATACATGCTAAGGAAATCATAAAAGCCATATTCCCTGATGGACAAGAGCCGGGGTTGTAATCGCTTGCTAATGCAATAGGAAGATTAGATTGAATCATTTTTTTAGCCGGAGGGTATTCAAGACCTAAAAAAAATGCAGTTCCTGGTAGTAGAGTAGGGATAGTATTAGAATTTTTTAATAAATTAATTTGTTCATCGGATGTGCATTCCAAGTGGTCAACTGAAACGGCATTCATTTTAACACCTACCTCAATTCCGCCTGAAAAATCTAATTCATTTGCATGTATTTTTGGTTTTAAATTATATTTCAATCCTGCCTCTAGAATTTTTTCAGTTTCTTTTGGACTAAAGAAACCAGTGTCACAAAATACATCAATATAATCTGCTATTTTTTGCTTGGCGATCTCAGGAATCATTTCATTAATAATAATCGAAATATATTTTGATTTAGAAATTTGCTTAGGTACTGCATGTGCCCCTAAAAAAGTGGATTTTATTTCAATAGGGTAGTTGTTTTTTATTTTTTGGATTACTTGAAGCATCTTGATTTCATCCTTTGTGTTTAAGCCATAGCCACTTTTTATTTCTAGAGCACCGGTTCCCATTCTAATTACTTCGTCTATTCTTTCTTTACTTTGATTGTATAGATCTTCTTGACTTGTTTGAGATAGTAATTGTGCTGAATTCAAAATTCCGCCACCATTTCGAGCAATTTCTTCATATGACAGCCCATTGATTCTATCTACAAATTCATTCTCTCTGCTGCCTGAAAATACAATATGGGTGTGACTGTCGCACCATGATGGCAGCACATATCCGTTGTCCGCATCAATTATAGTTGTAGTGTTCCAGTTGTCAAGGCCTGGCCAGTCATGCATGGTTCCGAAGTCAACTATTAAGCCGTCTTCAATCGTTATCCATCCATTTTTAATTATTGATGTTTCATTAAGCTTTTTGCCTTTTTTAAGTTCATTTTTCTCATTTAATGATACACCAATTATTTCTTTGATATTTTTGATTATCGTCTTCATAGAATATTGCATATAAGTATAACTCTAAGTTAAGTTAATAAATAATGATTAATTGAAATTGATATATTTGTTTAATTATGTCATCTACAATAGGAAAGTTATTTAAATTAACCACATTTGGAGAGTCTCATGGTGTTGCAATTGGAGGTATTATTGATGGATGTCCGTCAGGCTTCAAAATAAATATAGAGCACGTAATGGACTTGTTAGATAAAAGAAGACCTGGAAAACATAAGCTATCTAGTGAGAGAAACGAATCAGATAGCGTTGAATTTTTGTCGGGTATCCACGACGGAGTAACCTTGGGGTCTCCCATTGGTTTTATGATTAGAAATCGTGATGCGCGATCCGGCGATTACGATTCGCTAAAAAATATTTTCAGACCATCTCATGCAGATTTTACCTATGAGCGTAAATATGGCATTAGAGATCATAGAGGTGGAGGAAGATCTTCTGCTAGAGAAACTGCTAACTGGGTAGTTGCAGGTTCAATTGCCATGCAAATTTTAAATAGCATAGGGATTAGTATAGCTTCTTATGTCTCTGAAATTGGGGGTGTTCAAGTTGATATTAATGATTCAAACTTTGATTTAGAGTCTAGGTATAATAATAATGTTCGTTGTCCAGTGCCTATTATTGCTAAAAAAATGGAGCAATTGATTCAGTCTTGCAAGCTAGAGGGCGATACGGTTGGTGGACAAATTTCTACTATTATTAGTGGAGTTCCTGTTGGATTGGGGGAGCCAGTTTTTAATAAACTAGGTTCAGCTCTTGCACAATCTATAATGAGTATTAATTCCTGTAAGGGTATTGATTTTGGGTTAGGTTTTTTGTACTCGAAAACGAAAGGTTCAGATGTAAATGATCAATTTTTTAACACAAAAAAAGACAAAATAAAGACTGTTACAAATAATTCAGGAGGTATGCTTGGGGGTATTAGTAATGGTGAAGATATTTTTTTTAGAACTGTGTATAAGCCTGTTTCAACTATTTTTAAAAATCAGCATTCAGTTAATGATTTGGGAGAAAATATTCAATTTACTGCTTCCGGGAGGCATGATCCTTGTGTTGTGCCAAGAGTTGTGCCTATTATTGATTCTTTAACTGCAATTACTATCTTAGATTATTATTTATTAAATAAAACAACAAAAATATCAGATTTATGAATAGCTTAAGTTTGCATTGGCGCATTATCATTGGAATGATTTTAGGGGTTTTGTGGTCAATTATTTCCAGTTTATTAGGATTGTCTCAGTTTACAATTAATTGGATTAGTCCTTTTGGAGATATTTTTATTAATTTATTAAAATTGATTGCTATTCCATTGGTCCTTTTTTCTGTCATTAAAGGTATTTCTAGTATATCTAATATTTCTTTGCTTGGTCGTATTGGTTTTAAAACCTTATTTGCATATTTAATGACCACTGTTTTATCAGTATCTATTGGATTAATTTTAGTTAATTGTATTAAGCCAGGTTCGCAACTTTCTTTGGAGCAAAGGCAAGCAAATCACTTAGTGTATCAAAAATGGTTAAGTAATGAATTTTCATCTGATGATAGTGGGTTTTCATCTGATAATACTCTTTCGAAAGAGAAAATTAAACAAATGCAAATAGATGCAGATAGTCATAAGAATAATAGCCCGTTGCAATTTATTGTTGATTTGGTTCCTTCTAATATTTTTCTCTCTTTAACAGACAATAAGTCAATGTTGAAAATTATCTTTTTTGCAATATTTTTTGGCATTACAATTGTATTAATTTCAAAAAAAGAAGCAGTTCCTATTATTGCAATGGTCGATGCTTTAAATAGTGTTTTTTTAAAAATGGTTGATGTAGTTATGTTGGGTGCTCCTTTTTTTGTATTTGCTCTTTTGTCGGGTGTTATATCTAAGTTAGCTGGAGACGATCTTGCAGGTGTTTTAGAGATTTTTAAAGGACTTGGTATTTACTCATTGGTTGTTTTTTTTGGTTTAGCTACAATGGTTTTTTTGATATATCCATTTTTAATGTATCTGTTTACTGGAAAAACATATAAAGACTTTTTTAAATCTATTGCTTCAGCTCAGATGTTAGCTTTTTCTACCTCATCTAGTGCAGCTACTTTACCTGTAACTATGGACTGTGTAAATAATAACTTAGGAGTTTCAAAAAGAGTTACCGGTTTTGTTTTGCCAATTGGAGCCACAGTTAATATGGATGGAACAAGTCTTTATCAGGCAGTTGCAGTAGTTTTTTTGGCACAAATGCACATGGTAGATTTAAATTTAGCTCAACAGCTAACTATTGTTTTTACAGCAACTATGGCCTCCATAGGTTCTGCTGCTGTTCCTAGTGCTGGTTTAATTATGTTGATAATAGTTTTAGATGCGGTTGGTTTGAATCCTGCGTGGATTAGTATTATTTTTCCTGTTGATAGAATTTTAGATATGTGTCGAACTGTTGTGAATGTTACTGGTGACGCAACAGTTTCTTCAATAGTTGATCAATCTGAAAAAAATACTTAGGATCTTTTTTGTTTGATTCGAGCACTTTTCCCTGTTCGTTCTCTTAAGTAAAAGATTCTAGCTCTACGAACTTTACCTGACTTGTTGACTTCAATTTTTTCAATGCCTGGAGAATTAATTGGAAAAATTCTCTCTACACCAACACCATTTGATATTTTTCTAATCGTAAAAGTTTCGGTTAATCCACTGCCTTTTCTTTGGATAACATCTCCTTTGAAAAATTGAGTTCTTTCCTTGTCTCCTTCTTTGATTTTATAATAAACAGTTATGGTGTCACCAGATTTAAAATTGACGTGCTCACGCTTGCTAATCAAGTTTTTTTCTATTGTGCTTCTTAATGTTTCCATAATTCACTTGTTTTAGGATTGGCAAAATTAACTATCTTTTTAGTATAATCAAGCAATTCACTCAATTAATTTGTATTTATTTTCACAAATCCGGTCTTCTTTCTTTTGTTTTAATGATAGATTGATTTTCTTTCCATTGAGATATTTTCTTTTCATTTCCTGATAGCAGTATATCGGGAACAGTATGCCCCTTAAAATTAGCAGGTCTTGTATATATTGGTGGAGCTAGTAGGTTATCTTGAAATGAATCTGACAATGCACAGCTGGAATTATTCATACTTCCAGGAAGAAGTCGAATTATTGCTTCACATATAACAAGTGCTGGTAGTTCTCCTCCCATTAGAACATAGTCTCCGATAGATATTTCTTGATCAACAAACAATTCTCTGACTCTTTGGTCAACTCCCTCATATCTACCGCATATTATTATTATGTTATTAAGTTGAGATAGGGAATTTGATTTTTTTTGGTTTAATTTTTGACCATCAGGAGTAACAAATATAGTAGCATCATAGGTTCGTTTAGATTTTAAGAACTCTATGCATTTTGCAATTGGCTCAATCATTAGGACCATTCCGCCTCCTCCTCCATAAGAATAGTCGTCTATTTTTTTGTGCTTGTTATTTGCAAAATCTCTTAAATCATGGATGCAAACTTCTACTATTTTTCTATCAATTGCTCTTTTTAATATTGAAGTTGAAAACGGGGCTTTCAGTAGTTCAGGTAGGGGTGATATAATATCTATTCTCATAATTCAAAAGTAATTAATTTTATTTCAAAAACACATTAATTTTATTAAAAAAAGGCATTGACAATGTGTCAGTATGTGTCTATAATTATTTCTTTTTCAGTAGCTTAAGTGTATTTAGATAAAGTTATAAATGATAATTAAAAAAATATATAATTTAATTTTAATTATTTAAAATATGTTTGTCAATAAGTCTTATTTTTATTGAAAATAATAACCTAAATTAATATGTCTTTAGCTGCTAAAAATTTAAAGTATTTTATAACATTTACTTGTTTCCTAATTTTTATTTCTACTGGATATTCGCAATTAGATTTTTTATCTTCATGGTCCAAAGACCAAATCGGTACTGCTAATACTGCGGTTAATGAAGATTATTTAACTTTAAGTGAAAAGAATGTTTTCTTAATTTTAAACCTTGCTAGGATTAACCCTCATTTATTTTACGAAACCATTTTAAAAAACTATAAAGTACCGTTTGGTTTTTCTGATGATTGTATTGGTGATAATAGATACTTTAATTCACTAATTGAAGAACTTACTGAAATGGAGCCATTACTTCCTCTTTTACCTGACAAAGAATTATGGAATTATGCCAAGTGTCATGCAAAAAAATCTGGTAGAAGAGGTTATGTTGGTCACAAAAGAGTTGGATGTGAAAAACCTGCAATATATTCGGAGTGTTGTAGTTATGGTTTCAAATCTGCAATTGATATTGTTATTCAGTTATTAATTGATTATAAAGTTAGAGATTTAGGTCATCGAATAATAATGTTAGATTCCAATCAAAAAAAATTAGGTGTATCAATACAGGATCATAAGATTTATTCTTACAATGCGGTGCTAGATTTTTCAAATTAAAGATGTATTACTTCATCATACGCATCTGCGGTGGCTTCCATGATTGCTTCACTCATAGTTGGATGAGGATGTATGCTTTTAAGCACTTCGTGACCAGTTGTTTCTAATTTTTTTGCTACTACAATTTCTGCAATCATCTCAGTTACATTATATCCTATCATATGAGCACCTAGTAATTCTCCGTATTTAGCATCGTAAATTACTTTTACAAAACCTTCTTTATGGCCAGCAGCAGTAGCTTTTCCAGAAGCTGAGAATGGAAATTTACCGATTTTTAAATCAAAGCCTTTTTCCTTTGCTTTTTCTTCTGTAAGCCCCACAGATGCAATCTCCGGAGAACAGTACGTGCAGCCAGGAATATTATCATAGTTAATAGGTTCTGGATTATGGCCGGCAATTTTTTCAATACAAATAATAGCTTCGGCAGAAGCAACGTGCGCAAGAGCTGGACCTTCAATCACATCACCAATAGCATAATAGCCTTTTACATTAGTGTTATAGTACTCGTCAACAACAATTCTATTGTTATTTGTAGCTATTTTCAAGCCTTCTAATCCAATATTTTTTGTATTTGGATCAATGCCCACGGCAGACAAAATAACGTCCGCACGTATCTCCTTTTGACCACTCTCTGTTTTAACTATGATTGTTGAATTTTTATCATTTTCAATAATTTTCTCAACACTTGATTTAGTTAATATATTAATTCCTTTTTTCTTAAAATTTTTACTTAATTCTCTAGAAATATCTTTGTCTTCATTTGGTACAATTTGGTCTAGGTATTCAATAATAGTAATGTCACATCCCATTGCATTATAGAAGTATGCAAATTCAACTCCAATTGCACCAGATCCAACTACAACCATAGATTTTGGCATTGTCTTTAATTCTAAAGCATCTCTGTAGCCAATAATATTTTTTCCATTTTGTTTTAAGTTTGGAAGTTCTCGAGATTTTGCACCTGTTGCAATAATTATGTGTTCAGCAGTGTAATTTTTTTTCTTCTTATTTTCGTCAACAACACATATAACTTTATTATTTTCCAGGTGAGCAGTTCCTTTAATTATAGTAATTTTATTTTTTTTCATCAAGTAATCAATTCCTTTACTCATGTTATGAGCAGTATCTCGACTTCTTGTAATGACATTGGTAAAATCCATATTATATTTACTAACATTAATACCATAATCATCTGCATGCTTAATATATTCAAATACTTGAGCGCTTTTTAAAAGAGCTTTTGTTGGAATACATCCCCAATTCAAACATATCCCACCAAGATTTTCTTTTTCAATAATAGCTGTTTTTAGACCTAATTGGGATGCACGTATTGCTGCAACATATCCTCCAGGTCCACTACCAATTATAATAACATCAAAATTCATAATTTCTTTTTTGTTTCAAATATAATTATTTACACATTGCAATTGCTGAAATTTCTACATTTACATTTTTAGGTAATTTTACAGCTATAGTTTCTCTTGCTGGGTAAGGCTCTGTAAAATAAGATGAATACACCTTGTTTACAGATTCAAAAAGTTTCATGTCAGACAAAAAAATACTACATTTTACAATGTTGTTAAAATCACAATCACACTCTTTTAATATATTGTCTATATTTTGAAAAACCATTTTTGTTTCCTCAATTATGTTATTTGTAATTATTTTATTGGTTTTTGGGTCAATTGCTATTTGTCCAGATATGAACACCATGTCACCATGTTTAATTGCTTGGCTATAAGGCCCAATAGGTTGTGGAGCATTCTTTGATTTTATTTGTTTCTTCATTTAGAAAGTTTTTTCGAACTTTACTAATATATGAAATTACTTATTATTGATAATTACGATTCTTTTACATTTAATTTAAAACATATTTGTGAACCACATGTATCTCACATTAGTGTTGTTAGAAATGATAAAATTGATTTGGACATGGTTAATAATTTTGATAAAATCATGATATCTCCAGGCCCCGGATTACCTCAGGATTCTGGAACTTCAATGAAAGTTATTAAGCAATATTATGATAAAAAGCCGATTATGGGAGTTTGCTTAGGAGCGCAAGCTATTGCTCTTTTTTTTGATGAGTTATTATATAATTTAGAAAAAATTATGCATGGCAAGCAGTCTGAAATTCAAGTTGTAGACCCAAATGACTTGCTTTATAAGAACATTCCTAATAAAATTATTGTAGGTCGATATCATTCGTGGGCAATTGATATAAAAAATAAAAACATCTTAATACCAACTGCTATGGATAAAGAGAATGTAATTATGTCTTTTAGGCATTTTGAATATCCTATTTTTGGTATACAATATCATCCTGAATCTATTTTAACGCAATATGGTACTGAAATTTTAAAAAATTGGCTTTTTAGTTAATAGTCAAAAAAATCTCTTTTTTTGGTCAGTTTTAAATCTTGAAGAATGGCAGATTTAACTTTAATGACAAAATTATAACTTTTATGAAAACCTATAGGAATCCAATTAAATGTCATTTCCCAACAATGTAAGTCTCTATAAAAGTCAAGTGATGTATAGGTGAAATCTTTATTTTTCAAATCGTATCCTGATCTAAATCCCACTTTCCATTTACTGGTGATATTTACATCTCCATTAAAATTAATTGACTGAATTGTTTCTGAATCTAGGCCTGGTTTTGTATAATTAAAATTATAAAACAGTTTTAATGACCACGGAACATTAAAGTCCACAAAATAATCAATATTGCTATTTATATAGTCTAATTCTTCCTCGGTTCCAGCTTTTGAATCTTTATTTGCATGAACATTATTTAAATTAACACCAACATCAACACTGAAGTTTGTTATTCTTCCTAATTTATTTGTTTTTAATAAAAGATCATTTACTCTTTTATTGTTTACACTGTCAAATTGATATGGGTCAATACTACTTTGTGCTTTGAAATCAATTTTATTAAATAATTTAGTTCTCATACTGATATTAATAGG